>Ga0075313_1000014_pt1 | contig 37392 bp, 38 predicted proteins | sample MayberryNE_Catta_3_FD_120051 | JGI IMG/M metagenome (GOLD analysis project Ga0075313, IMG submission 120051) | Natural and restored wetland microbial communities from the San Francisco Bay, California, USA, that impact long-term carbon... | ecosystem: Environmental > Terrestrial > Soil >...
AGCGTCTCGGGGTCGCGCCGGTAGGGCAGGAAGCCCGCTGCGTCGTTCGGCTCCGTCGCGAACTCCGTGGAGATCTCCTCGAGCAACAGCACGTCCGGGATGCGCCACGGCTCCGACCCGTTCGCGAGGTAGGCGTCGGAGAGGAGGAAGACGGGTGTCCGGTACTTGACCGCGATGCGCGCGGCCTCGATCGCGGCGTCGAAGCAGCCCGCCGGGGTGGACGCGGCCACGACGGGCACGGGGGACTCCGAGTTCCGCCCGAAGAGCACCATCAGCAGGTCGGCCTGCTCCGGCTTCGTCGGCATGCCGGTGGAGGGGCCGGCGCGCTGGACGTCCACGATCACGAGCGGGAGCTCGAGCGTCACGGCGAGGCCGACCGTCTCGGACTTGAGGACGATCCCGGGTCCGGCCGACGTCGTCACGCCGAGCGCGCCGCCGAACGCGGCACCGAGTGCCGCCCCGGAGGCCGCGATCTCGTCCTCGGCCTGGAAGGTGCGGACGCCGAAGTGCTTCAGCCCCGCGAGATCCTCGAGCACGCTCGACGCCGGCGTGATCGGGTACGCGCCGAGGAAGAGCGGGAGCCCCGAGAGCCGGGACGCGGCCACGAGGCCGTACGAGAGGGCGGTGTTCCCCGAGATCTGCCGGTACGTCCCGGGAGCGAGCGCCGCCGGCGCCACCTCGTACGAGACCGCGAAGTCCTCGGACGTCTCGCCGTAGTTCCACCCCGCCCGGAAGGCGCGCGTGTTCGCGTCTGCGATCTCGGGCCGCGAGGCGAACTTCTTCTCGATGAACGCGAGCGTCCCCTCGACGGGGCGGTTGTAGAGCCACGACATGAGCCCGAGGGCGAAGAAGTTCTTCGAGCGCTCCGCCTCGCGCGAGGTGATGCCCTCCACCGCCTTGAGCGCCTCCACCGTCATCGACGAGAGCGGCACCGGGTGGACGTGGAAGTCGGCGAGCGAGCCGTCCTCGAGCGGGCTCGACTCGTAGCCCGCCTTCTGCAGGTTGCGGTCCGAGAAGGCGTCGGTGTTGACGATGAGCGTCGCACCCTTCGGCAGGTCCGCGAGGTTGACCTTCAGGGCCGCGGGGTTCATCGCGACGAGGACGTTGGGCTGGTCGCCGGGAGTGAGGATGTCGTGGCTCGCGAAGTGCACCTGGAACCCGGACACGCCCGGCAGCGACCCGGCCGGCGCGCGGATCTCCGCAGGGAAGTCGGGGAGCGTGACGAGGTCGTTGCCGAACACCGCCGTCTCGCTCGTGAACCGGTCCCCGGTCAGCTGCATGCCGTCACCGGAGTCCCCGGCGAAGCGGATCACCACCCGCTCCAACTGCTCGACTGGCTTGGCTCTCGCGATAGTCCAGGTATAGCGCACGCGGAGGAGAGGAGGGCGGATGGCGACGACGACGGGAGACGCCCGTGAGCGCCGCGAGGACCGCGTCGTGGTGCTCTTCACGCGCGACCTGCGGCTGCACGACCACCCCGCGCTCGCGAGCGCATGCGAGCGGGGCGCCGCCATCGTGCCCCTGTTCGTCCTGGACGACGCGATTCTGAGCCGCTTTGGCGCACCGAACCGCGTGGCCTTCCTGCTCGACGCGCTCGCGGACCTCGCAGCGTCCCTGCGGGAGCGTGGGGACTGGCTCGTCGTCCGTCGCGGCGACTCCGTGGAGGAGGCGCTCCGGGTTGCAGCCGAGGCCGGTGCCCGGGCCATCCACCTGGCCGAGGACGTGAGTGCGTTCGCGCGCGGACGCGAGCAACGGCTCCGCAGGGCCGCCGCGGATGCACGCCTCGAGGTGCGGACGTTCCCTGGCGTCACGGTCGTCCCGCCGGGCGACCTCTCCCCGAGCGGGTCGGACGGGCCGTTCCGCGTGTTCGGGCCGTACTGGAGGCGCTGGCGCTCGACGCCGCGGCGATCGGTGCTGCAGGCCCCTCGCTCGCCGCCGTTGCTCGAGCGCATCCCGCTCGGCCTCGCTCCCGGGCTCCTCGACCTGGCCGGCGGACGGGCAGCCGCCTCCGGTCTTCCACGTGGCGGCGAATCCGACGGCAGGACCCGGCTGGAGCGCTGGCTGCGGGCGGGACTTGCGCGCTACCACGAGCGCCGTGACGACCTCTCGGTCGAGGGCACCTCGGGCCTCTCCCCCTACCTCCATCTCGGCTGCGTGTCCCCGCTCGAGGTCGCCGAGCGCGCGCTCGCTCGGGAAGGTGGCGAGGCGTTCGTTCGGCAACTGTGCTGGCGCGACTTCCACCACCAGCTGCTCGCGTCGGATCCGAGCACGGCGAGCCGCGACCTCCGCCCGCGAGGCAACCGCTGGCGGGACGATCCGGAGGCGCTCGCCGCGTGGAAGGACGGACGCACGGGCTACCCGCTCGTCGACGCGGGGATGCGACAGCTCGCCGCCGAGGGGACGATGCACAACCGGGCACGGCTCGTCGCGGCGTCGCCTCTACCTCGACTGGCGGCTCGGCGCGGCCCACTTCGCCGAGCACCTCGTGGACGGCGACGTCGCGAACAACGTCGGGAACTGGCAGTGGGTGGCCGGGACCGGCGCGGACACCCGCCCGAACCGGGTCTTCAACCCCACCCGGCAGGCGCGACGCTTCGACCCCGAGGGCGAGTACGTCCGGCGCTGGGTGCCCGAGCTCGAGGGCGTCCCGGGGACGACCGTCCACGAGCCCTGGACGCTCGCCTCCCCGCCTGCCGGGTACCCGGCGCCGATCGTGGAGCACGCCGTGGCCGTGCGTCGCTTCCTGACCGCGCGTCGTGTCGCCCCGCCGGGCGGCTAGCGTCGACCCGTCCCGTCGCCGGCGCCCAGCGCCGCCCGGACCGCCTGGTCGAACGACGTCGGCGCGAACGGGACGAGCTCGCGAATGCGCGTGTCCCGCGCGACGGTCGGCGTACGGAGCCCGTCGATCAACGGTCTCGCCACCGCGGCGTTCACGGGCGTGACGAGGTGGAGCCACCAGGAGGAGAGTCTCGGAGTGAGCACGGGCACCTCGACGATCCGGATGCGCCGGCCGCGGATCCGGGCGATGCGCTCGATCATCTCGCGGTAGCTCATGACCTCCGGGCCGCCGACGTCGTACGACTCGCCGTACGCCGCCTCGAGGCCGCACACGCCGGCGAGGTACCGGGCCACGTCGACGAGCGCGACCGGCTGGGTCGGCGTCGAGACCCAGCGCGGAGTGACCATCACGGGCAGGCGATCGACGAGCGCGCGGATCGTCTCGAACGCCGCGCTTCCCGGCCCCACGACCATCCCCGCGTGCAGGGTCGTCAGGGGAACGCGTCCCCGGGCGAGCGTCGCGGCCGTCTCGGCCCTGCTCAGGAGGTGCTCCGAGTCGGTCCCCTCCGTCCCGAGCCCGCCCAGGTAGACGATCTGTCGCGCATCCGCGTGCTCGGCGGCGCGGGCGACGTTCTCGGCGGCGTGCCGGTCGACCTCGGCGAAGTCCGGCCTGCCCAGCGAGTGCACGAGGTGGACGACGACGTCGCCGGGCTCGAAGAGCGCGGAGAGCGCCTCGCCCTCGGTGACGTCCGCCTGCGCCCACCTGACCCCTTCCTGCGGCGGCTGCGCGCCCCGCGAGACGGCGACGACCTCGTACCCTGCCGCGAGCTCGGGGAGGAGAGCGCGCCCGATCACGCCGGACGCGCCGAGGACGACCGCCCTCACGAGCGAGCCGCCGCGGCGCGCTCGAGGAAGCTCCGGCTGATGGCCCGGTGCGTGCGCGCCTGGACGCTCCCGTAGATCGCCCGCCGCAGCGAACGCCTGCGTCGGCTCGACCGCAGCCGCGGGAAGTAGCCCGCGACGGCGAGCTCGAGCTCGGGAGGAGCCGACGTGCGCTGCCCCACCGCGAGCGTGCCGCCCGCGCGGGCGGCGAGGAGGCCGCCGACGATCGGGTACCGGCACTCCACCCGTTCGCTGCCGACCTCGACCTCCGGCGCACCGAAGCGAAGGAGCGGCAACGCCCCGGCCAGGACGAGCGACGCCCCGCCGGTGCTCCGTCTCGTGCGGACGAGCCCGTGGGTGTAGCGCCCGACCTCGTCGAGGTACCGGCGGCCGAGCTCGAGGGCGCCGGCCGCGTCGGGGGCGACCACGACCTCCCGCAGCTCGATCCACTGCCTGGACTCGACCGCGCCGGAGGACGTCACCGTCTCCCGGGTGCGCCACGCTGGAGCGAGCGAGGCGGACGGCTCACCCACCGCGACGCGAGAGCTCCTCGGCGGCGCCGACGACGTCGCTGTCGAGGACGACTCCGTGCGCGCGGCGCGCGACGGCCTCGGTGGCGGCAGCGCCCGAGAGGTAGAGCGGAGCATGCAGCGCGACCTCGCGGAGGCGGCCGGCGACCTCGTCGAACGCGGACGAGATCGTTCCCGAGACCACGACCGCCTGGGGTGCAAGCGTGCGGGCGGCCTCGACGACCGAGACGACCGGAGTGTCCGCCCCGAGGTAGCTGATCCGCCAGCCGCGCCCGCGGAGAGCCAGGCCGAAGCAGAGGAGCGGCAGGTCGTGGAGCTCTCCCTCGGCGCAGGCGAGGAGCGCGCGCGGGCCGGAGCCGCGGTCCCACGATCGCGCGAGCGCCGTCAGCCTGCCCCGCAGGAGGTTGCTCGCGAAGTGCTCCTGGGCGACGGACGCCTCGCCTCGCTCCCAGCGCTCGCCGAGCTCGCGGAGGTACGGAAGGAGCACCTCGCGGAGCACGACGTCGAGGGTGAGCGCCGAGAACAGCCCGTCGAGCGCCGCCTGCGCCCCCGCCTCGTCGAAGCGGTCGAGCGCCTGGGCGAGGTCGCTGGCGTCTCGAACCGGCGCCGGCGTCTCCGTGGCCGCGTCCTCGGCCAGCGCGAGCCGTGCCGCCTCGGCGGCGGACAGCCCACGCTCGAGGTTCGCGCGCATCGCCAGGACCCTCGCGAGGTCGTCCTCCCCGTACAGCCGGAACCCACCCTGCGTGCGGCTCGGCGAGAGGAGGCCGTACCGCCGCTCCCACGCCCGCAGGGACTCGACCGGGACGCCGACCCGCCGCGAGAGCTCGCCGATGCGCAGGAGCTTCTCCGCGACGTCCGCCATCAGGCCGTCTCCCCGGCGGCCACCTGGGGCTCGCGGCGCCCGGGCCGGAGCCGAAACGGCCACCAGGTGCGCTCGCCGAGCTCGAAGGTGAGCGCCGGGACGAGCACCGACCGGACGACGAACGTGTCGAGCAGCACGCCCAGCGCGACGGTGAGCCCGACCTGCGTGAGCGCGACGAGCGGCAGCACGGCGAGGACGGAGAACGTCCCGGCGAGGACGATGCCGGCGGACGTGATCACCCCGCCGGTCACGGCGAGGCCCTTGAGCATCGCGTCCCGGGTGGACATGGAGAGCGCCTCCTCGCGCACGCGGGCCATGAGGAAGATGTTGTAGTCGACGCCGAGCGCGACGAGGAAGATGAAGGCGAAGAGCGGGTAGCTCGGATCCTCCCCCGGGAAGTCGGCGACGACCTCGAAGAGCAGGAGGCTGCCCCCGAGGGCTGCCGCGAACGACAGAACCACCGTCGCGATCAGGATCAGCGGCGCCGCGAGCGACCGCAGCAGCAGGACGAGGATCGCGAAGACGACGAGCAGCACGAGCGGCACGAGCAGCTTGGTGTCCGCTTCGACGGCCGTGCGCAGGTCCGCCTCCTCGGCGGTCGGCCCGCCCACGAGCACGCCGTCCCCCGCCGCTGCCCGCAGCTCCCGGCGCAGCGGCTCGATCGCCGCGAACCCCTCCTCTCCGAACGGGTCGGCCGCGAGCGTCACCTCGAACCGCTCGCCGGGCTCACCTCGCTCGGGAACCCCGACCTCGACGACTCCCGGAGCGGAGGCGGCCGCCTCGCGGGCGGCCTCCGTGCGCGCCGGGTCGGTGACGAGAACGATCGTCGGAGCGCTCGTCCCGGCCGGGAACGACCGCTCGAGCAGCTCCTGGCCGCGGACCGACTCGACGGAGCTGCGAAAGAGGTTGGATGTCGTCAGGTCGTCGTCGAGACCGAGGGTCCCGAGCGCCAGGGCGCCGAGCGCGAGCGTGGTCGCGATCCAGGCCCGGCGGTGGCGCCGCTCGATCCGCGGACCGAGCCGGCTCCAGAACCCGCGTCCCAACCCCGTCTCCGTGCCGTAGCGTGGCACGAGCGGCCAGAAGGCCCGCCGGCCGCCGACGAGCAGCAACGCGGGCAGCAGCGTGAGCATGGCGACGGCCGCGACCGCCACGCCCAGGGCGCCGACCGGGCCGAGCCCGGCGATGGAGTTGACGTCCGCGAGCGAGAGGCAGAGGAGCGCGGCGACGACGGTCCCCGCGGACGCCGCGATCGCGGGACCCCCCTGCCGCAACGCGATCCGCATGGCCTCGTGCTTGTCCTCGACGAGATGCAGCTCCTCGCGATAGCGGGCGGTGAGGAGCAGCGCGTAGTCCGTTCCGGCGCCGAAGACGAGCACGAGCAGGATGCCCCCGGTCTGTCCGTTGATGACGACTCCCGCCTCGGCGAGGAGCGTCCCGAGGCCGCGCACCACGGCCTCCGCGAAGAGCACCGTGACGAGCGGCAGGAGCCAGAAGATCGGGCTCCGGTAGATGAGGACGAGCAGCACGAAGACGAGGCCGGCCGTCGCGAAGAGAAGCGTCGAGTTGATGCCCTCGAAGGCCTTCGTGGCGTCCGCGGAGAAGCCGGCCGGCCCCGTGACCTCGACCTCGACCCCGGACGGGAGCCCTTCCCGAACGAGGTCGCGCACGTCCTCGACCGCCGCGACGAGGACGTCCTCGTCCCCGCCGGCGACGATAGGGATCGTCAGCACGGCAGCCGTGCCGTCACGCGACGTGACCGGTGGCGGGAGCTCGCCGACGCCGGTCGGTCCGGCGGCCACGATCGCCTCCCGCGCGTCCTCGACCGCCGCCCGGCCCTCCGCGTCGAGCCCGTCGGGGTCGCTGAAGACGGCGATGGCCGCCGTGGCCTCGCCCGACGGAAACCGGTCCGACGCTTCGAGCACGGCGACGGACTCCGCGCTCTCCGGCAGAAAGCTGGACGGCTCGTTCTGCTGAACGCCTTCGAATCGTCCTGCCAGCGGTCCGAGCGCGAGCGCGAGGGCGACCCAGGCCGCGAGCACGACGAACTTGGCCCTGCGCCCCGCGACGACCCCACCGATGCGACTCCAGGCTCCCATGACTCGGTACATACTCTATACAAAAAGGAACAAGAGAAACCCGCGCTATTGTTAAGAAACGCTCGTTTGCCTTGCGCAGCTTCGCCAGGTATCTGTACTATCTCTATACGTAATCTCTACAAGGAGGTAGGAAGTTGCGCAAGACACTCACCATCCTCGGAGCAACGACGATCGCAGCCGCGGCCGTCATCGCCCCGGTCTCGGCCGCTCCGGCCCAGCCGAAGCAGGATCTCGTGCAGGTCGCGGCGGCCGCGCCGCAGTTCAGCACGCTCGTGTCCCTCCTCAAGAAGGCCGGGCTCGTGGGCGCGCTGAAGAAGGGCAACTACACGGTCTTCGCGCCGACGAACGCCGCGTTCGCGAAGCTCCCGAAGTCCACCCTGACGGCGGTCGCCGAGGACCGGGCGCTCCTCAAGTCCGTCCTCACCTACCACGTCGTCAAGGGCACGGTGCCCGCGGCCAAGGTCGTGACGCTGAACGGCAAGAGCGTCAAGACGCTCTCGGGTCAGACCGTGAAGGTCTCGGTCCGCGGCGGAAAGGTCTTCCTGAACGGGTCGTCGCGCGTCACGCGGACGGACGTCATGGCCTCGAACGGCGTCATCCACGTGATCAACAAGGTCCTCGTCCCCAAGAGCTGACGAGAGAGGAGAGCGAGCATGAAGACGTCGATCGTCGCAGTCGCCGCAGCCGCGCTCCTGGCGATTCCGGCCACCGCCTCCGCGGGCACCGGCTACGGCACGGAGATCCAGGACTGCTTCGGCATGTCGTACGGCCAGGCGAAGAACGCCGCCTGGGACGCGGGACATGCGGAGAAGCCGGCCCTGGGTGCGAAGCTCACTGCGATCGCGCACGGCTGCGTGCGCTGACCGAGCTCGGCTCTCGCACCGAGCACCGGGGGAGGGTACGAGAGCCGCTCGCGAGGGCGGCTCTCCTCCTTCCGGACTCAGCTCAGGCGGTAGACGATCCGGCCCCGCGTCAGATCGTACGAGGAGAGCTCGATCCGAACGCGGTCCCCGGGAAACACCCGAATGCGGAAGCGCTTCATCCTGCCGCCCATGTAGCCGAGGGCCTCGTGCCCGTTGTCGAGGCGGACCCGGAACATCCCGCTCCGCAGCGCCTCGATCACCTCACCCTCGACCTCGAGCTTCTCTTCCTTCACCGACACGCAGGCCCCTTCCCGGCGAGCGGTCGCCTGCTTCGAGGCCACCCTCCTCGCCCGCTCGGAGCCGGGAGGAGAGCGTCCACGCGCACACCGGACTCGCTCTCGCTGACCCGGAAAGGCTAGCAGGAGGGCCCGCGGCGAGCCTCTGCTACGGGCGCTCGGAGGCGACCTCGGCGTCCTCCCCGTCCGGCTCGTGCTCCGCGGGCGGCGACTCGTCGTTGGAGGGCTCCTCCTCCGGGGGAGGCGTCTCCGCCGGGGGCGGCTCGGCGCGGGGCGAGATCGCGTAGCCCGCCGCCGCCCACACCGAGACGGCGAGCCAGTGCACGCCGATCACGTCGGTCTGGAGGCCGAGGAGGAGCACGGACGCGAAGGCCGCCCCGAGCCACGCCTCCCTGCGCACGAGCGCGACGAGCAGCGCGAGGCTCCAGAGCACGAACGCGCTCAGCCCGGCCAACCCGGTGTCCACGCCGAGCTCGACGAACGTGGACTCGCCCGCGCGAATCTCCACGCCGGTGCGCTTCGCCACGACGCCGGCGTTGCCGAGCCCGTAGCCCTGCGGGTGCTCCCGCACCGCCCGGAGCCCGTCACGGAGGTTCCGGAGGTGGCTGGCCGTGGACGATTCTGCCGGCGAGAAGGGATCGGTACTCGAGCCCGGCTCCTCCTCGGCGTTCTGCCGCAGGAACTCGAGCTCTTCCTCGGTGTAGCTCGTGGACGGCCCCAGCGTCGGGTATGCGGCGAGGAACGCAGCGCCGCCGGCGATCGAGAGAGCGGCGAGCAGCACGGGCGCGAGGCGGCGCTGCAGGAGCGCGAGCACGAGGAGCCCGAACGCGAGGGCGCCGAGGGCCGCCCTGGTGTGCGTGTACAGCAGCCCCGCGTAGAGGGCCAGCGCCAGGACGCCCCACCACGGGCGGAGCGGTCTCGAGAGGACGTACAGGAGCGCGACGACGAGGACGTATGCGCTCGCGAGCGGCGAGAGCAGCGTCGAGACGAGCCTGCGGATCGGGTTCTCCTCGTCCCCGGTGTTGTAGACCCAGTTCTCCGGAAGCCCGGACAGGCCCTCGTAGTCGAGGCCCAGCTGCTCGCGGTACCAGCCGGGGACGCCCGAGTCGCGCCATGCCTGGAGCGAGATGAACGCCAGGTCGAGCAGCCCGACGACCGCTACCACCGCCGCGGCGAGGACGATCACGCTCGCCAGTCGCAGCCGCTCGTACCGCAAGGCCGAGACGAGGCGCCCGAGGGCGTAGCCCCCGACGGGGAGGAGGTGATGGCGGAGGGCGAGCAGCTCGCCGCGCGCGGTCGCCTCCCCGTCGAGGGCGCCCTGCGGCACGAGCGCATACACGACGACGATGACCGCGTACGCTCCGGCCAGCAGGTCGACAACGGTGATTCCGGGCAGCCCGCGGGCGCCGACGAGCGCGGCGACGAGGGCGACGAGGAGCAGCGTCTCCTTCCACGCAGCGACCGCGTCGAGCGCCCCGCCCCGCACGCCGACCTCCCACAGCTGCGCCATCGCCGTGTTGTGGAGGACGAGCCCCACGACGAGGACGAGCAGGATCGCGCCGGCGAGGCGCTCGCCGCGGCTAGTCAACGATCGCCACCAGCGTGAGCCCGAGGTTCACGATGCGGACCCGCCCGGGGAAGAGCGAGGCGAGCGACCTCGGCGAGAGCAGGTGCAGGTCCTTCGCGTCGCTCTTGCCCGCGAGGTCGTACGCGCGGTGCGCAGCCGGGGCCGGCAGCCAGTGCACGAGCGGGAGATGGGTGTGGACCTCGATCGGGAACAGCCGGTTCGGCGTCGTCAGGAAGAGACGCCTGCCCACCCGCAGCGCCTCGGACACGAGCCGCCGCTGTCGCTCTCGCGCGCCGACGTGCTCGATGACGGCGTTCGAGAAGACGACGTCGAACGAGCCGCCCGGGAACGGGAGCTGGAGCGCGTCGCCCTGCACGTAGCGCACCTGCGGATAGCGGCGGGAGAACGCGCGGCCGTCGTGCAGGCCGAGCGCGGTCACCCGCTCGGGCCAGGGATAGTGCTCCTCGAAGAAGTTGAGGGTCGCGCATCCGTCTCCCTCGCCGAAGGCCAGCTCGTCGGCTCCGACGTCGAGGACGGTCGTCTCCGCCGTCGGCCGGAGCTCGTCGAGGAACAGCTCGAGCTTGCGCCGGCGTGAGCGCAGGGAGATGGCGTCGGCCAGGCGCACCGCGTAAGTATCGGGTCAGGGCCCGCGAGTAGGCTGGCACGCGTGCTCGAAGCCGCCATCCGGCCGCGGGGGCCGTACTCGCTGGCGCTCACCACGGCGACCGCCGCCTGGAACGCGAGGCTCCCGGCCGGGCGGACGGCATCCGCGCACCAGCTCCGGGACGGGACCGTCGTCGTCCGGGCCACCGACGCGGTCGCGCTCGGCGAGGCCCGCTTCGTGCTCGCGCTCGACGACGACACGAGCGAGTTCCACGGCCGGTTCGCGAGCGATCCGCTGCTCGGCCCCTCGGTCCGCGCGCTGCGCGGCCTCCGGCCGCGCCGGACGGCCACGGTCGCCCACGCGACCCTGAAGGCGGTCTGCGGCCAGCTCGTCCAGTCGCGCCGCGGGCGGGAGATCGAACGTGCCGTGGTCCGCGCCTGCGGCGAAGACCCGCCCCGGCGCGAGTCGCTCGCACGCCTCTCCCCTGCGGCCCTCTGCAGCCACGGGCTCGCGGCGAGCCGGGCGGCCACGCTCGTCCGTCTCGTGCGCACGGTCGACCTGGAGTCGCTCCGAGGCTCGCCGGACACCGCGGTGCCGAGGCTCCTGCGCGAACGCGGCGTCGGGCCGTGGACCGTGGGCGTGGTGTCGCTACATGGACTCGGGCGCTACGACGTCGGCCTCGTCGGCGACCTCGGCCTCGTCAAGCTCCTCGCCTCGCTGCGGGGCAGCTGGCCGGACGCGGCGGACACGGCCGGCCTCCTCGAGCCCTACCGCGAGTGGCAGGGGCTGGCCAGCGTGTTCCTCCTCCAGGGGTTCAAGCGCGGGCTCGTCCCCGGCGCCAGCATGGACCGTGCGCGGTCGCTCCCACGCCTCGTCCGCCCGGCCGCCTGAGCGGCCGTACACTCACGCCGATGGTCGACTCCCGCAAGGTCGCGGTCCTGGGAGCGGGACGGATCGGCGAGGCGCTGATCTCGGGCCTCCTCTCCTCGGGCTGGCGCGAGCCAGCCGAGATCGCCGCGACCGCGCGGCGCCCCGAGCGCGTGCAGGAGCTCCACGACCTCTACGGGGTGGAGGCGACGCTCTCCAACCGGGACGCAGCCGCCGGGGCGGCGCTCGTCGTCGTCGCGGTGAAGCCGCAGGACATCGAGGCGCTGCTCGGCGAGGTCGGAGGGCTCCTCCTCGAGGAGCAGACCGTTCTCACGATTGCCGCGGCCATCTCGACCGCCCGCATCGAGAGCAGGCTGTCGGCGAGCGTGCCGGTCGTACGGGCGATGCCGAACACGCCGTCGACGGTGCACGAGGGCATCGCCGGGCTGTGTGCGGGTGCGCACGCTGGCCCGCAGCACCTCGACCTCGCGGAAGAGGCCCTGTCCCACCTGGGCGCAGTCGTCCGCGTGCCGGAGGCGTCGCTCGACGCGATCACCGCCGTGTCGGGCTCCGGGCCCGCGTACTTCGCACTGCTCGCCGAGGCGATGATCGAGGCCGGGATCCTCCTCGGGCTGTCGCGCGAGATCTCGACGCAGCTCGTCGTCCAGACGATGCTCGGCACCGCGAAGCAGCTACGCGACGAGAAGATGCACCCGGTCGAGCTGCGTGAGATGGTCACGTCGCCGGGCGGCACGACGATCGCCGCGATCCGCGAGCTCGAGATGGCGGGTGTGCGGGGAGCGTTCCTGAACGCGATCCAGGCCGCGATGGTGCGCGCACGCGAGCTCGCGGCCGGAGAGCAGTAGCGCCGCGCGGCCGACGTCGAGGGCGGTCGCCGGGCGCTCGGGGGTCGCCGGCATCAGGCGGGGAGGAGCGGCGACGACAGGTCGGCGGCCAGGCCACGGGCGTCCGCAAGGGCCTGCAGGGCGAGCACCGTGTCGGCGACCGGAACGTCCTCGAGGAACTCGTCCCTCGCCTCGAAGTCCATGAGGAGCGCACGAGCCGCACGCGCGTACCCGTCCGCGTCCGCGCGTGCGAGGGCGGCGAGGCTCTCGGCGACCGCCGCCGGGAAGTCGTCGCGGCTGCGGAGACCCGCGGCCAGACGCGCCGCCTCGGCGTTCTCGCCCAGCACGAGCCGAGCGAGGGCGGCCGCGTAGCGCCCGATCGGGCTCTCCGACCCGGCGGCGCCCGCTTCGAGCGTCCAGCGAGCGTCCTCCCGGGCACCGGCTAGGTCGCTCGCGACGAGCCGCGACTTCATCGCGCCGATCGGCCTGCCCCAGCTCTCGGGGGGTGCGTCCGCCCAGCTCTCGCGATAGCGGTCGGCGGCGCGGCGGAGCCAGGCGACGCCCTCGTCCCGCCGACCGGCCATGAGGAGCGACAGCCCGGCTGCCCACGCCGCGTTCCCCGTGCGAGTCAGCTGCCGCTGTCGCTCGTCGGCGCCGTCGGGCACGCGGGCGAGGCCGTCGTCATGGCGCTCGCTCGCCCGCTCCGCGCGTTCCTCCCAGGAGCCCATGGAGGACGAAGTATCGTCCTCCGCGATGGAGCGTACGCTCCGAGAGGTCGTGTACGTGGACGGCGTCCGCACGGCGTTCGGCCGCGCCGGACCGGGCGGTGCGTTCTGGCGGACGCGTGCGGACGACATGGCCGTGAAGGTCGTACGCGAGCTCCTGCGCCGGAACCCGGAGCTTCCGCCCGAGCGAGTCGACGACGTGGCCCTCGCCGCGACCGCCCAGGTCGGCGACCAGGGACTCACCCTGGGCCGCGACGTCGCCCTGCTCGCCGGACTGCCGCACACGGTCCCCGGGTTCGCGGTCGACCGCATGTGCGCGGGCGCGCTGACCGCGACCACCGCGGGTGCGGGCGAGATCGCGATGGGCGCCGCGGACGTCGTCCTCGTGGGCGGCGTCGAGCACATGGGTCACCACCCGATGGGCGACGACGTCGACTTCAACCCGCGGTTCGTCTCCGAGCGGATCGTGGACGACTCGGCCGCGGTGATGGGGCAGACCGCCGAGAACCTGCACGACGCCTTCCCGCACCTGACGAAGAAGGATGCGGACGCGTACGCGGTCGAGTCCCAGCGACGCGCGGGGCGGGCCTGGGACGAGGGCGTCATGGAGGAGCTGGTCGTCCCCATGTCCGTGTTCACGGACGAGGGCTGGACGGTCGCGGAGCGGGACGAGCTCCTCCGCACCGACACGACGCTGGAGGCGCTCGCCGGGCTGCGGACGCCGTTTCGGGCCGGGGGCCGCGTGACCGCGGGGAACTCCGCGGGCCTCACGGACGGGGCTACCGCCGCGCTCCTCGCGTCGGAGGAGGCGGCAGCGGAGCTCGGTCTCGAGCCGCGGATGCGGCTCGTCTCCTTCGCGTACGCCGGAGTGCAACCCGAGCTCATGGGCCTCGGCCCCGTGCCGGCGACGAACAGGGCCCTCGAGCAGGCCGGCCTGACGCTCGACGATCTCGGCCTCCTCGAGCTGAACGAGCCGTTCGCCGTTCAGGTCCTGAGCTGGTGCGACGGCGTGGGCGTATCGCCCGACGACGCGCGACTCAACCCGTACGGCGGCGCGATCGCCTGCGGCCACCCGCTGGCGGCGACGGGCGTGCGGCTCATGGCCCAGCTCGCTCACGGCTTCCGGGAGCGGCCGGACGTCCGCTACGGGCTCACCGCCCTCTGCATCGGGCTCGGGATGGGCGCGGCGATCGTCTGGGAGAACCTGCACGGCCGTGGCTAGCCCGCCGACCTCCTTCAAGCTGCGGCGCCTGGACACCCGAGTCGGCCCGGTCGCGCTCCTGACGATGGACAACGGCGAGGACTGGAGGAAGCCGAACACGTTCGGGGAGCAGGCGCTCCGCTCCCTCGAGGACGCGCTCCTCGAGCTCGAGGGCGCGGACTGGAGAGGGCTTCTCGTGACCGGCAAGCCTTTCGTCTTCGCCGTCGGCGCGGACATCGGCGAGTTCGGCGGGATCGCCCCGGAGCGGGCGCGGCTCGGCGGCCGCGCCGGGCACGAGCTGTTCGGGCGGATCCGCGACCTGCCCTTCGTCACGGTCGCCGCCGTCAACGGGGCGGCGCTCGGCGGCGGGGTCGAGATCGCGCTCCACTGCGACTACCGGACCATCGCCTCCTCCGTGCGCCACTTCGCCTGCCCCGAGGTCTTTCTCGGGCTGATCCCGGGCTGGGGCGGGACCCAGCTCGTCCCCAGGCTCGTCGGCGCCGAGGAGGCCGTGAGGTTCGTCGTCGAGAATCCCCTGCGCCAGAACCGCATGCTGGATGCGCGCCAGGCAGTCGAGAACGGGTACGCGGACGCGCTCCTCGAGCCCGTCGAGTTCCTCGACGAGTCGCTCGCGTTCCTCCTCGGCGCGGTCGAGGAGGGAGCGGGGAAGCGGCGGCCCGGCGCCGATCTCTCGGACGTCGGCGAGGTCTGCCGCAAGGCCCGGGCGCGCCTGGACGGACAGGTCCACGGGGCGACCCCTGCGCCCTACCGCGCGCTCGACCTGATCGAGGGGGCGGCGACGTGGCCGCTCGAGGAGGGGTACCGGGCGGAGGAGGACGCGCTCGCCGAGCTCCTGCCCGGGCCCCAGGCCCAGGCGTCGATCTACGCCTTCGACCTCGTCGAGCGCCGCGCGAAGCGGGGCGTGGGGATCCCGGAGGCGGAGCCGCGGCGCGTCCAGAAGGTCGGCGTCGTCGGCGCCGGCCTCATGGCGCGCCAGCTCGCGCTCCTCTTCCTCCGGCGTCTGGAGGTGCCGGTCGTCCTGCGCGACCTGACGCAGGAGCAGGTCGACGACGCGGTGGTCTGGGTCGCGGACGAGCTCGCCGACCTCGTGCGGCGCGGCCGCCTGGGCGAGGGCAAGGCACGCTTCCTCGGCTCCCTGGTCACGGGTGACACGGAATGGGACGTCTTCGCGGGCTGCGACCTCGTGGTCGAGGCGGTCTTCGAGGAGCTCGCAGTGAAGCAGGAGGTGTTCGCCCAGCTGGAGCGGGTGGTGGCACCCGAGTGCGTCCTCGCGACGAATACGTCGTCGCTGTCGGTGACCGCGACGAGCGCGGGGCTGGCCCATCCCGAGCGCGTCGTCGGCATGCACTTCTTCAATCCGGTGGCCGTGCTCCCGCTCGTCGAGCTGGTGCGGACGCCGCAGACCGACGAGGTCACGCTGGCCACGGCCCGGGACGTGACGAGGAAGCTGCGGAAGACGGGCGTGCTCGTCAGTGACGCTCCGGGCTTCGTCGTGAACAGGCTGCTCGGCCGGCAGAGCTCGGTCGTCACGGACGCGCTCGACCACGGCAACTCGGTCGAGGAGGCGGACGAGGCGGTGCTCCGGATGGGCCTGCCGATGGCGCCGTCGGTCCTCCTTCAGCTCGTCGGCCCGAAGGTCGCGAACCACGTCCGGCACACGCTGAACGCGGCCTGGCCCGACCGCTTCCCCCTCTCGCCGACGCTGGAGAGCCTCGCCGAGGGCGGCGAGCCGGTCGTGGTCGAGCACGCGCCCCGCAGCGTCGACGAGCTGCACCGGGCGGTGCTGGAGGCGCTCGCGGACGAGGCCCGCCACATCCTCGAGGAGGGCGTCGTCGCGGAGGCGGCGGATATCGACACCTGCTTGCTGCTCGGCGCGGGGTTCCCGTTCTGGCTCGGTGGGATCACGAAGCACCTCGACCAGACGGGCGTCTCCGAGCGCGTCGTCGGCCGTGCCCTCGCGGAGCTCGGCCCGGGAGCACGGGCCGACGTGATCGCCGCTCCGAGCGGCGGCTGAGGTATGCTCTGACGGTACCGCTCGCCGGGTTCACGGCGAGCGTCAACACTTCGGAAGGAGCGGCACGGCGTTACGTGCTGCGCGAATGCACGACGTGACCACTACCCCGACGCTGGCGTCGGAGACACCGGAAGGACTGGCAGCGGCCGCACGCCGCGCAGAGGCGTGGTTCGGCGAGCCGTTCCTGAGCGACGGCGAGGACGCCGCCGTCGCGCTCGCGGCAGGCACGGCGCGCCGCGCCGCGCTCGAGGACGCGCTGGCGGAGATCGAGTCCGGCCTGAGCGAGCCCTCGACCGGCTGGAAGGTGCGCTACGGGCTGATGCTCGGCCTCGAGCGGGTCCTCATCGACGAGCCGGCCCGCACCGCGTCGGGCACGGAGCTCCGTCGCCACCAGGTGGACGCCCTTGCGGGCATGCTCGCCGAGCTCATCGCCGCCACCCAGCGCGCTCCGGAGGACAACGGCAACGGGGCGAGCGGCAACGGCGCGGTGGGCGAGGCGGAGCTCGAGGAGGAGGCCGAGGACGACTTCGACGCCGGGTTCGTCGACGAGCGCGCGCTGGCCGACGGGTACCACGGGTCCGACCCGGGTGCCATGCGCCGGTATCGCTTCCGGCATCCGACCGCGTCGGGCAAGACGATCGCTGCCGCCGGCTTCGTCGAGGCCGCCCGCCGGCTCGGCGTCCTCATCCTCACCCACCGTCGCCTGCTCGTCACCCAGTTCAAGCGCGACCTGACGGCCGAGGGCTACGCGGACCGGTTCACGGACGCCGTGCTCAAGGGCTCCCGCGCGCAGGTGGACGATCCCGTGACGATCCAGACGTACGCGTGGTTCGCGCGCCACGGCGGCGAGCTCGACCGCGAGACGTATCACCTCGTGCTCTGCGACGAGGCTCACACCGCGCTCGGGGAGAAGACGAGCGCCGCAATCCGCGCGTTCCACGAGCCGCTGTACATCGGCATGACCGCGACCGAGCACCTGATCGCGAAGCAGGTGTCCGACGTCTTCCCCGCCTCCGTCGACGACCTCCCGCTCGGCGACGCCGCGCGCCGGGGCCTCATCGCGCCACTCCGCTGCCTGCGCGTGCCGCCCGCGGCGGCGATCAACTCCGTCCCCATCGTCGGCGGCGACTTCGAGGAGCAGGCCCTCGCCGCGGCACTCGACCACGAGGCGTTGAACCAGGCGGCGGCCAGCCTGTACCGCGACCGCTTCGGCTCGACGCCCGGGATCGTGTACTCGGCCGGCGTCGAGCACGCGTACAACCTCGCCCAGGAGTTCCGGGCCGCGGGGCTGAAGGCGGAGGCCGTGTCAGGACGTACGCCCCCGGCCCGCCTCGCCGAGACGCTCGCGGCCTACGAGCGGGGCGAGATCAACGTCCTCATCAACGCCCAGTTGCTCGCGGAGGGCTGGAACTCGCCCAGGGCGACCGTCTGCATGCACCTCGCGCCCACGGCGTCGCGCCGCGTCTACCAGCAGCGGATCGGTCGCATCATGCGCATCCACCCGCGCAAGGAGGCCGGCGTCGTCGTCGACTTCGTGCCCAAGGCGGCGACGCACAACGAGCGCGTCGTCTCGCTCCACGCCCTGCTCGACTCCGACTTCTACCGTGAGGGCGCGCGCGTGACGCCGGCGCCGCGCCGCCGCCAGCAGCGCCGCGCGCGCCGCAGGCTGTCTCCGGTGCCGTGGCTCGTCCCGGTCACCCCCGACGTCGCACGGCGCCTGGCGGTCATCCAACGCGAGTGGCAGCGGATCGACCCCAAGTACCTGGACGACGACGAGCAGCGTTTCTGGGCGACGATCGCCGGCCGCCAGATCCGCTTCGACCAGCGCGCCGAGTTCGCGCGCAAGTTCGCGGAGGGGCGAGCGAGCAAGGGGGCGCTCGAGCAGTTCCTCGCGACCTGCGCGGCCGAGAACCCCAACCGCCGGCTCCGCATGACCGCCCTCCTCGACCGGGTCGCGACGCCCGTGGAGCGGGCCGACTTCGACGACCTCGTGACGCTCGTCACCCAGGCGCCGACCTGGGAGAAGGACCGGGCGGCCGGCGTGCGCGTCCTCCTGCGGGCGATCGGGGAGGGCAAGGCGGCCGCGCCGGAGCAGATCCTGGCTCGCTGGACCTGGCGCCTCGCGCGCGCGACGCGCAAGGTCCAGGACCGACGCGTCTCGACCGAGTTCCCGGAGGCGAAGCGCCTCCTCGGTGCTGCGGCCAACTCGCGCGGGCACCGGCACGAGGAGAACGTGAACCGACTCGTCCAGGTTGCGAAGGCGATGCCACTGCCGGTCGGGGCTGCCCTCCTCGCGTCCGCGGACGGCTACACGCCGCGCGCGAACGCCGCGCTCGACCGCGCCCGTGAGGAGCTCGGGACGATCGAGGACATCGCGAACGCTCTCGCCGACAACCTCCCGGCGCCGAAGCTCACCGCGAGAAAGAGCCGACGGCGGCGACGGAAGCGCAAGGGCGGACAGGCCGCTCCCGAGGCGGCCGTCGCCGCGTCGGGCGACGGGGCCAAGACGCAGGCCGAGGAGCCGGGCTCCCCGCCCGCGGAGGACGTCCGCTCGATCTCGAGCGAGGGCGCCCAGACGGCCGATCGCCCCGAGGCCGCCGAGGACGCGGCCTAGCGCGTCCCGGAGCGGCCGGTCAACCTCCCCGACCCCCCGGCTCCTTGCCGCCGTTCCGCTCGCGCTCCCGAAGGAAGCGAGCGATCTCAGCCGCGAGCGCCTCGCCCGAAGGCAGTCCGCCCGACTCCTCGAGCCAGTCGAGCGAGTCGGCACGGTGCTCGAGCTCCTCGACGTACGCCGCGGTCTCCGCGTCGCTCGCCACCGCCTCCGACACCTGCTCCACGTAGGTCGTCTCCGCCTCCTCGAGCTCGTCGACGTCGAGGTCGATCGCGAGCACCTCCGCGAGACGTTCGCAGAGCGCCCGTGCCGCCCGCGGGCTGGGGGCGAGCGAGACGTAGTGCGGGACCGCCGCCCACAGGCTCACCGAGGGGATCGCGGACCGCCGGCAGGCGTCCAGGAGGACGCCCACGATGCCCGTCGGCCCCTCGTAGCGGGAGAGCTGCAGGCCGAGCTCGTCCACGAGCTGCGGGTCGGTCGCCGCTCCCGTGACCGGCGAGGGTCGCGTATGTGGCACGTCTGCCAGCAGGGCGCCGAGCATGACGACGAGCTCGACTCCCAGGTCGCGTGCGAGGTCGGTGACGAGGTCGGAGAACGTCCTCCACCGGTAGTTCGGCTCCACCCCGACCAGCAGCACCGCGTCGCGGCTCGTTCCCGGGACGCGCGCGCGGAAGAACGCGTTCTCCGGCCAGTCGATCCGCCTCGTGCGCCCCTCCTCCAGCGAGACCTGCGGCCGCGTGGACTGGAAGTCGACGAACAGCTCGGGATCGATGTCGGCGAACTTCTCCGCGTTCCAGAGCCGCGCGAGGTAGCCGGTGGCCAGGGTCGCCGCCTGCCCGCCGTCGCTCCAGCCCCGGAAGGCGCCGATGAGCACGGGGCGCTCGAGGGTCGGCCGCTCGTAGATGCGGAGCTCCTCTCCCATCGCGTGAGCTTACTCGCGCGTCACAGGGGCAGGGGGACGCCACAGCGCGACGGCGAGCGCCAGGCTGAGGGCCCAGATCGCCGCCGCCAGGAACACGTGCACGAGCACCAGGCCCCACGGCAGCGCGTTCCGGTACTGCACCTCCCCGAGGACCGCCTGCGCCGTGAGCACCGCGAGCAGGAGCCCCCACAGCCGCAGGAGGCCCGGATAGCGGTCCCGCAGGCGCCACAGGAACCATCCGGCCACGAGCACGCCGATCCCGAAGACCGCGGCAACCCGCACGTGCACGTAGACGGCGTCCGCGATCTCGAGCCCGAGGCGCTCCACGTCCTCGTTCGCGCCCGGGTGCGGCCCCGAAGCCGTCGCGACCGCGCCGGTCACGACGAGCGCGGCGCAGGCCGGCATCCCCGCCCACGCGACCACGTTGCGCAGCCAGCCGGGGCCCGCGGGCGCCGCGAGCCCGCTCCGGAGGCTCCAGGCCTCGAGCACGACCACGACGGCGAAGCCGAGGCAGGCGAGGCCGAGCAGGAAGTGCGTCATCACCGCTAGGGGGTGGAGCTCGAGCGCGATCGTGATCCCGCCCATCGGGATCTGCGCGATCGCGACGAGGAACGCGCCGAGGGCGCAGGTACGCCCGATCCGCGACAGCCCGGGCAGCTTCCGGGCGGCGAGCCACGTGAGGAGCGTGAGGAGGATCCCGACGAGCGCGACCAGGCGGTTCCCGAACTCGACGAAGGCGTGGTAGCCCTGCTCCGGGTACGGCTTGTCGCCGCAACGCGGCCAGTTCTCGCAGCCGAGCCCGGAGCCGGTGAGCCGGACGAAGGCGCCAGAGGTCACGACGAGGAACAGCGCGGCGCACGACGCGCTCGAGAGCACGAGGAAACGCCGCGGGGACAGGGTCCCCGTCCTCGTCAGCGCCGCCGTCGTCACGGCCGGAGGACGACTCCGCTGCCGGGCTCGACGGCGCCGATCCTCGTCAGGGCGAGCCCGGCGGACGAGAAGGTCGCCTCGAGGACGGCGGCCCGCTCCGAGGGGATCGACACCAGGAGCCCGCCCGCGGTCTGCGGGTCGTAGGCGAGCGCCTCGAGCGCCCGCGGCGCGTCGCTCTCCACGTGCGGCTCCGCGAAGTCGCGGTTCCGGCGGTCGCCGCCCGTCAGGACGCCCCGCTCGGCGAGCTCGAGCGCGCCGGGGAGCGTGGGCAGCGTGGCGGCCTCGAGCACGACTCGCGCCCCACTGCGCACGGCGAGCTCGTGGGCGTGCCCGAGGAGGCCGAAGCCCGTCACGTCGGTCACGGCACTCGGCGAGAACGGCCGCAGGGCGTCGGCGGCTGCGTCGCTCAGCTCGACCATCGAGGCGATCGCGGCGTCGAGGGCGCCCCCCGGCGCCTTCCCCTCGCGGACCGCCTGGAGCACGATCCCGGTCCCCAGCGGCTTCGTCAGGAAGAGCGCGTCGCCCGGTCTCGCGCCGGCCTTCGACCAGACCGCCTGCGGGTGCACGGTGCCGACGACCGAGAGCCCGTACTTCGGCTCGGAATCGCGGATCGTGTGCCCGCCCGCGAGAACCGCACCGGCAGCGCGCACGCGCTCGTCGGCGCCGGCGATGATGTCGCCGAGCGACTCGGTCGGGAGCTCCTCCGGGAACGCGGCTACCGAGAGCGCGAGCAGCGGCCGCCCACCCATGGCGAAGACGTCGTTGAGCGCGTTCGTGGCGGCGATCGCGCCGAAGGTCCGGGGATCGTCGACGAGCGGCGGGAAGAAGTCCACGGTGAAGACGAGCGCACGCTCGTCGTCGAGGCGGTACACGGCGGCGTCGTCCGCAGGGTCGAGCCCGACGAGGAGGTCCTCGGCGTCGGCCGGGACGAGGCTCGCGAGGACGCTCTCGAGTCGCGCCGCCGCGTACTTCGCCGCGCACCCGCCCGCGCGCGCGAGCGACGTGAGGGGGACGGTCTCCACACGCGGAACTGTAAGGAGGTCCGCCCACACGGGAGCGCGTGGGCCGTCCGCGCCGCGCGGGCGGGGGAAGGAGGGCCCGACCGGACGGCGAACGGACAGGCGGAGAAGACATCGTCCCCTTCTCCTCTCCCCCTGACGACAGCGGTCGCCGCCCCCTCGGCGGCCGCTGGTTTCTCCGGCGCCGGCGCCGACCGGCACCGGCCGGGCCTGGGATACTCGACGCGTGCGCTCCGCGCTCGTCACCGGCGGCTCGTCCGGGCTCGGGCTCGGGATCGCCCGCATGCTGCGGGCAGAGGGCTACGAGCTCACGCTCGTGGCCCGCCGGACCGAGCCGCTCGCGGACGCCGCGGCGGAGCTCGGAGCCGAGGCGGTGGCGGCGAACCTCGCCGACGTCGAGGAGTGCGTCCGGGTCGTGGCTGCCCATCGAGAGCGCTTCGGCGCCCTCGACGTCCTCGTGCACTCCGCCGGGATCGGGATCGGAGGCTCGTTCGCGGAGCAGGACACGAAGCGCATCGCGCTCCAGCTCGACGTCAACCTGCGGGCGACGCTCGTCGTCACGCGCGAGGCGCTGCCCCTGCTCCGGGCCAGCCGTGGCCAGGTCGTCACGCTGGCGTCGATCGCGGGGACGATCCCGACGCCGGGGCTCGCGGTCTACGGGGCGACGAAGGCCGCCCTGATCGCGTTCACGGGCTCGCTCAACCGCGAGGAGGCCGAGCACGGCATCCGCGCGACGGCCATCTCGCCCGCGTTCGTCGCCACGAGGATGACCGACTGGACCGGCATACCGCCCGAGGACATGATCCAGACGGAGGACGTCGTCGAGCTCGTCCGGGCGATCCTCCGACTGAGCCCGAAGGCGCGCGTGCCGAACGTCGTCGTCGAGCGCGTCGGCGACGTCGTCTGAGCGACGTCGGCCGGCTCCCTGCGAGGCCCTTGCACGAGCCGGTCCGATCCGAGATGATCGCGCCCGTGCGCAGGGTCTTCTGGTGGCTGGTGCTCGCGGGCGGCGTCCTCGCCGTCCTCGCCGTTCTCTGGCAGGCGTTCTCGATCGCGGCGTACGTTCGCGGCGCGGGCGACGGCGCGCTCGACGCTCACGGGCTCGGGTCCCTCTTCGTCCACATCGGCCAGCTCGCGATCGTGATCGGGGCCATCGTCGTGTTCTGGCGGAACTGGGTCGGCGTCGGCACCGCCATCGGCTTCCTCGTGCTCTCGGTCGCGCAGCTCGCGTTCCTCGGAGACACGGAGGAGGAAGGCGGGTGGGTGAACGGGTTGCACGGCTTCCTCGCGCTCGTCGTCCTCCTCGCCGGCCTCGCCTACGCGCAGCGTGCGGCGCGCGAGCTGGGCCTGCGCGGCGGCTCCCGCCTCACCTGAGCGGAGCTAGGAGCCTGCGAGGAGCTGCTCGCGGACGACTTCCTCCAGCTCGAGCACCGAGACCGCGCCCTCGAACCTCGCCGCGATGCGGCCGTTCCGTCCCACCGCGAACGTCCACGGCTCGGTCTCGAGCCCCCACTCCCGCATCCAGCGGTTGTAGCCCCTCGCCGGATCGTTGCGCTCGTACACCTCGACGTGGATGAAGCGGACGTCGTCGTCCTCGAAGCGCCGGGCCGTCTCCTCGACGACGTCGACGACCGGCCCGCACGTGCGGCTCGCGCAGAACTTGGGTGTCGAGAACGTGACCACGAACGGCTTCCCCGCACGGAGGGAGTCCGCCACGGAGTGCCCGAGCAGGGTCTCGTCCGGAGGCACGCGCGTCGTCAGCTTCGAGGCGTCCCCCCGCGTGCTCGCCAGGGTCGGCGTCTCGGAGGCGGGCGCCCGCTCTCCCACATCCGGGACGGGATCGTCCTTCTCCACGACCACCTGACCGAGTGCCTGCACCTTCTTGCTCCCGCCGTCGGGCTCGGCGAGCAGCCAGTACGTCCCTGGCCGGCGCAGGGGCAGCTCGGTCACGTAGAGGTGCGTCGAGTCCGCCTCGGCTCCTCCCGGCACCCCGATCCGCTCGAGCTTCGCGGTCGTCTCCAGGAAAGGCTTGGCGTCGAGCGCGCGGGCCACCCAGACGCGCGCGGTGGGAAGCATGGAGACCTCGCCCTCCGTGTCCACGACGAGGAACGAGACCCGGACCTCCCCGACCTGGTGCGTCGCGGTGCCCGGGACGACGGCGACGTCGTCTCCCGGCGCGCGCCAGAGCGCTTCGAGCGTCTCCCCTCCGTCGGGAGCGGCGGTCGTGGTCGCGTCCCCGTCGGACCCGCCACAGGCGGCGAGGAACAGGCACGACGCCGCGGTGAGAGCCGCAGGAGGGCGCATATGCGCCCAGTCTAGATAGCGCCGTCTAGAAAGCCCCGGTAGCCGAGCTAGCGCGGTCCGGACGACCCGTCCCGGACGACCCGGCCGCGCCGCCGGGCTGCGAGGCTAGTGGCCCTCGGGCCACGACGCCGCGCCGAGCTTGCCGAGCCACGCGCCGAGCAGCGCCAGGTTCACGAGCAAGAGCAGCAGCCGTGCCTTCATGGCGAACCTCCTCTCAGAAGCGGATTTCCTGGAGCGCCTCTGCGGCGTTCCGGTAGAGACGGGCAGCCGCGCGGTCGTCGCCGCGCCGTGCCGCCAGGTCCCCCAGTGCCACCCACGCCTCCGCCCGATGGCTGAGCGACGCCATCTGCTCAGCAGCCGAATCGGCCGCGCGGAAGCACGCTTCCGCCTCGTCGAGCTGCCCGCGCTCCATCAGCGCTCGTCCCAGTACGAGCTGCGACGGGCAGATCTCGTGGAGATAGTCGTCCCGCCCCTGCAGGAGCTCGAGCGCCTCGCGCGCGAGCCCGTCCGCCTGGTCGTACTCGCCGCGGCGCAGGTGCACCGTCGCGAGCCCGCCGAGCGCCTGTGCCGCGTCCGCGGGCGAGTCGGCGTCCAGCGCCCGCGAGTACGACGCCTTCAGATGCTCGACGGCTCCCTCGTCGTCACCCAGGAGGAGGGTGAGGCCACCGAGCGCGAGCAGGAGCCGGCCGACGTTCCGCTCGTCGTTCAGCTCCTGGTACAGCTCCTTCGCACGCTGCGCGTAGTTCCGCGAGAGCACCCAGTGCCCCTGGCGCTGCGCGATCAGCGACGCCTGGAAGTACGTGTTCGCGATCGCCCTCCGGTCGCCGAGGTCGAGCGCGAGCTCGAGCGCGCGCTCGACGTCCTCGCGCGCGGCGACGTAGTCGCGCAGCCGCCGGTGGCAGCGCGAGCGCCAGCCGAGGATGTCCGCACGGAGCAAGTCGCAGGGCAGGCCGGACCCCTCCGCGAGGGCGAGCGCCTCGTCGAAGAGGGCGATCGCCGTCTGCATGCTGGAGAGGCTCCAGCGACATGCGCCGAGACGAAAGAGGACCTCCGCCCGGTCGACGTCCGAGAACTCGGGGCGTTCCGAGAGCTCGCGCGCCCGGACGAGCAGCTCGACGGCTGTGGAGGCGTCGCCGGCCTGCTGCAGCGCCCAGGCTTCGCCGGTGAGGACCCGGAGTCGCAGCGAGGCGACGCCCAGGCTCTCGACGCCGTCGCGGGCCTCGCGGAACGCGGCCAGCGCATCGTCGTAGCGGTGCGCCTCGGAGAGAGCCTCGGCGCGGGCGACCAGGGTCTCGACGCGCGTGCGCTCCTCCGCGGAGATGCCGTGGGCGAGGTAGGAGGGGTCGGCTCCGAGCCGCTCCGCGAGCCACGCGATCGTCGCGTCCGTCGGACGCGTCTTCCCGCGCTCGATCTGGCTGATGTACTCCTTCGAGAAGCGGTCGGACGCGAGGTCGCTCTGCGTCAGACCCGCCGCGAGGCGGAGCGACCGGACGCGCTCGCCGAGACGACTCCCCTTCTCGGGCCGGGACGTGGTGGCGGTGTCGGGCATGCCCATCGGAGTGAACCGGCTCGTCGGAGCGGGCGCGCTCCCCCCGGCGGGGGATGTGCTGCCCGGCGGACGAATGAAGCAAGCGTAGCCGAATTCACTTGACCGAGCTACTTGACTTTTCGAGACACGGCTCCTATAGTCGGGTGCACAGTCGCACCGACCGGACGCCAGGCCGGTGCGCGGGCGTCACCACCGGATCCGCCGGCGGGCACGAGGCAGAGCGTGGCTGGGCCGCAGAGCCACGATTCTCCGGCTCGCCGCCCCGGAAAGGGGTCGCCTCGAACGGAGAACGCCCCCGGAGCCGCAGCCGGGGGCGTTTTCACGTTCCCGGCTGCCGCGTCCGCTCTGCGAAGATCCGCGCGAGCACGTCTCCGACCCCCTTGGCCAGTGACGATCGAGCCCGACACCCTCCCGACAGCGACCGGCTTCACCTGGACGCCGAGCGACGAGCAGCTCGAGCGTGCGAACGTCGTGAGGCTCGCCCGGCGCCTGGGGTGCGACGGCTACGAGGAGCTCCACCGGGTCTCGATCGAGGACCCCGACCGGTTCTGGCGTGCGGTGCGGGATGATCTCGGCCTCCCGCTCGTGCGCGACTGGGACGCCGTGCTCGACGACTCCCGCGGGATCGCGTGGACGACGTGGTTCCGGGGGGCACGGCTGAACGTCGCCGATGCCTGCGTCCACCGCTGGGCCCGGGAGCGACCTGCCGACGAGGCGGTCGTGTGGCAGGCGGAGGACGGAGGTCGCGAGGCGCTCACCTGGGAGGAGCTCGCAGGCGAGGTCACACGACTGGCCGAGGCTCTCGCGGAGCTCGGGATCGGCCCGGGCGACGCGGTCGGGATCTTCCTGCCCATGTCCCCCCGGGCGGCCGTCGCGGCCCACGCCTGCGCGCACCTGGGGGCCGTGCAGGTTCCGATCTTCTCCGGCTTCGCGGCGCCCGCGATCGCGGCGCGCCTGGCAGACGCCGGCGCGAAGGCGCTGCTCACGGCCGACGGCTCCCTGCGACGCGGCTCGATCGTGCCGATGAAGGAGATCGCCGACGGCGCCCTCGCCTCCGCCCCGACGGTCGAGCACGTCCTCGTCTGGCGGCGGCTGGGGGTGGACGTCCCGCTGACGCCCGGCCGCGACCACGACTGGGACGGCCGCGTCGCCGACGCTCCGGGCGAGCTGCCCCCGGTGGCGCTCGAGAGCGAGGCTCCCTACCTAATCGCCTATACCTCGGGCACGACCGGACGGCCGAAGGGCGCGCTGCACGTGCACGGCGGCTTCCTGCTCTCCATCGCGCGCGAGGCGGCGTACCAGGCCGACGTGCGCGCGGGCGACCGCGTCCTCTTCGCGACCGACATGGGCTGGATCATGGGCCCCTGGACCGTGGTCGGTGCGGGCGCGCTCGGGGCGGCGATCGTGTTCATGGAAGGCGCCCCCGACTGGCCGGCGGATCGCATCTGGAAGCTCGTCGAGACGGAGCGCGTGACGATGCTCGGCGTGTCGCCCACGCTCGTCCGGGCGCTGATCCCGCGGGGCGAGCCGCGCTCGGACCTGTCGTCTCTGCGCGCCGTCACGACGACCGGCGAGCCGTGGAACCGAGGGCCGTACGCGTGGCTGGACGAGCACGTGTGCGGAGGCGGCCGCATCCCGATCGTCAACATCTCGGGCGGGACCGAGGTCGGAGCGTGCTTCCTGTCCGTGACCCCGATGGCGCCGACGAAGCCCTGCTCGCTCGGCTTCCCCGCCCTCGGGCTGGACATGGACGTCTTCGACGACTCGGGCCGTCCGGTCCGGGGCGAGGTCGGCGAGCTCGTCTGCAAGCGCGCCTGGCCGGGCATGACCCGCGGCCTCTGGGGCGACGACGAGCGGTACCTCGAGACGTACTGGCACCGCTTCCCGGGCGTGTGGACGCACGGCGACTGGGCCTCGGTCGACGAGGACGGCTACTGGTACCTGCACGGCCGCTCGGACGACACCCTGAACGTGGCCGGGAAGCGCATCGGCCCGGCGGAGCTCGAGTCCGCCGCCGTCAACCATCCAGGGGTCGCCGAGGCAGCGGCGATCGGGGTGCCGCACGAGGTGAAGGGGGAGGTCCCGTGGCTCTTCTGCGTCCTCCGCCCGGGCGCCGAGGCCGAGGCAGAGGACGTGGCGCGCGCGGTGACGGACGAGCTGGGGAAGGCGTTCAAGCCCGAGCGGGTCGTCTTCGTCTCCGCCCTGCCGAAGACCCGGAGCGCGAAGATCGTCCGCCGCGCCGTGCGTGCGAGGGCACTCGGCGAGGACCCCGGCGACCTCTCGACGCTCGAGAACCCCGAGATCCTGGAGGAGATCGCCGATGCCGTCTGACCTGCTCGAAGGAGTCTCTCTGGTAACCGGTGGTGGGCGCGGAATCGGTGCGTCGATCGCCCGCGAGCTGACGGACGCCGGGATGCGCGTGGCCGTCTCCGGGCGGACGGCGTCGCAGGTCGAGGCGATCGCCGCCGAGACCGGCGGGCTCGCGCTCGTCGGCGACGTGTCCCGCCGAGCGGACGTGGAGGGCTGGGTCGAGCACACGGAGGCCACGCTCGGACCGATCGAGCTGCTGGTCGCGAACGCGGGCATGTCGATCTCGGAGCAGGCCGCGTGGGAGCTCGAGCCCGAGGAGTGGTGGCACGTCCTCGAGGTCAACGTCCTCGGCGCCTACCTCTCCTGTCGGGCCGTAATCCCGCGGATGCTCGAGCGGGGCCGCGGCCGCCTCGTCCTCACGGGCTCGGGCGCCGCGTACCTGCCCGGCTCGCGGAACACCGCGTACGCGTCGAGCAAGGCTGCGCTCTGCCGGCTCGGCGAGACGCTCGCGCTCCAGCTCGCGGGCCGCATCCCCGTGTTCTTCTTCAGCCCCGGGCTCGTGCGCACGGAGCTCACCGGGGACTTCGGGGACGACGCCCCGTGGACACCGCCCGAGCTCGCGCCGCGGCTCGTCCGCGTCCTCGCCTCCGGGCGAGCCGACGCGCTCGCAGGTCGGTACCTGCACGCGGAACACGACGACGTCGAGGAGCTGATCGCCCGGGCGGAGGAGATCAGGTCGCAGGACCTGAATGCGATCCGGCTCCGACGCTGACTTAACGTGGCGCGAACCGCGCTGCCCCTACCCTGCCGCGGATGCCGTTCTTCATCTGCCCGAACTGCAAGCGGCGGTCGGTGGACAGCGACGGGTACGAGGGCTTCTCCGCCCAGGCCGTCCAGTGCCGGAGCTGCGGCTTCGGGTTCCTCTTCGAGCTCCTCGAGGACTACTACCCGGCGCCCGGGACGGGCCTCGTCGTGTGCGACCGCGAGGGCCGCGTGCTCGCAGCCGGCCGCGGGGTCTTCGAGCTGACCGGATACGGGGACCGGGAGCTCCTGGGGCGCGACCTCGTATCCGCGCTCTCGCTCTCGGACGTCTCCCCCATCGAGGTCGTACGCGAATGGGGAGTCCGCAAGCTCGGCCAGGAGCTGGCGATCCGCACGAAGGGCGGACACGACCGGCCCGTCGTCGCCGACTTCTTCCCCGCCTACGACGAGGACGGCGGCATGCTCGTCGCGCTCACGCCGCGGTCGTCGTCCGTGCGTGAGCGGCGACGCCGCTAGCGCGGCTCGATCCAGACCTGCCGTGCGAGCGCGAGGACGTCGCCGGCCCCCGCGAGGAGCGCGGTACCGGCGAACAGCTTGCGACCGTCCGCGCCGAGCGGCCACGCAACGACGACGCAGCGCTCTCCCCGGGCGGGAACGCGGAGCACGCGCGCGGTCATCCGTCCCAGGACGACGGCGCCGCGGCCCGCCGTGCCGACCGCGTACGCGCCAGGGCAGTCGATCGCGGCCCACACGATCGCCGCGGACGCGTCCCCGGCCGTCCACGGCGCGGCATGCAGCCCGTCCCGGCCCGCGACCTCCCCGGCGTGGATGCCGAGGCCATCGGCACCCTCCCGCGTTCCGCACACGAAGCACTCGCGGAAGACCTCGAGCCCGATCGGCACGTGCAGCTCGGCCGCGCGCTCGGCGTCCTCCACCGACACCGGTTGCGGCGGCTCGAGCTCGACCGCCGACGGACGCGCCTCGGCGACGACGAGGTCGCGGTCCAGCAGGAGCGCTGTCTCGCCCTCCCGCCGGACGTCGAGCCGCCGCTCGAGCGGCGGCGGGCGCCGGAGCGTCACCTCGACCTCCTCCGCGTCGACGTGGCCGGCCAGCATGCCGCACGCGTACCCACCGTTCGCGGACGTGAGAGGGCCCCGGAAGCGCCGGTCGAAGATGACCTCCACGCCCCGAGTTCTACCCCGGCGCGCCGGCCCGGGCGACTCGCAGGACGGTAGACTCGAGTTTGTGACTGTGAGGCGAAAACCCTGAGGATCGCGCTCGCGCAGCTGAACGCCGTCGTCGGAGACCTGGACGGGAACCGCGATCGCATCCTCGGACTCCTCGGACAGGCGCGGGAGGCGGAGGCCGACCTCGTCGTGTTCCCCGAGCTGGCGGTCACCGGGTATCCGCCGGAGGACCTCCTCCTCCGGCCCGGCTTCCTGCGGGCCGCCCGCGCGTCCCTCGACGCCGTCGCCGGGGAGGCACGCGGCATCGTCGCGCTCGTCGGCACGCCCTGGTTCGACCGCGACCTCGCGAACGCCTGCGCCGTGTGCGCGGAGGGCGAGCTCAAGGCGGTGTACCGCAAGCACTTCCTCCCCAACTACGGCGTCTTCGACGAGCACCGCTACTTCTCGGAGGGTCGCGACCTCGTGCTCCTGCGCTTCGGGGACACGCACGTCGGGATCACGATCTGCGAGGACGTGTGGCAGCCCGGCCCGCCAGCGACCGACCTCGCGCTGGCGGGGGCGCAGCTGCTCGTGAACCTCTCCGCCTCGCCCTACCACGTGGGCAAGGCGGAGGAGCGCGAGGAGATGCTCGTCACGCGCGCGCGGGACACGAGCTCCTTCCTCGCCTTCTGCAACCTCGTGGGCGGCCAGGACGAGCTCGTCTTCGACGGCCACTCCGCCGTCCTCGACGACGCGGGCGAGGTGCTGGCGCGCGCGCCGGGATTCGAGGAGCACCTGCTCGTGTGCGACGTCGAGCCGGAGCGCGCGCTCGGGCGTCGCCTGCGCGACGTGCGCCGCCGCGAGCTCGACCGCTCGCGCGAGACGATGCCCGCGGTCGAGACGGTGGTGCTCCCCGTGCTCCCGGAGCAATCCCCACCCGCCGCTGCACAGGTGACCCCGTTCGAGCCCGAGCTCGAGCAGATGCGGCTCGCGCTCGTGCTCGGCCTTCGCGACTACGTGGGGAAGAACGGCTTCCGCGAGGTCGTCGTCGGCGTGTCCGGTGGCATCGACTCCGCCGTGACCGCCGCATTGTGCGTGGACGCGCTCGGTGCGGACCGCGTGCACTGCGTGTCCATGCCCTCGCGCTTCAGCTCGGAGGAGACGCGAGCGGACGCGCGCCGGCTGGCCGAGAGCCTCCGCTGCGACTTCCGCGAGGTCTCCATCGAGCGCGTCGTGCACGGGTTCCACGACACCCTCGGGGAGGCGGGGGCGCCGCCCGCGGGGCTGGCGGCGGAGAACCTCCAGGCGCGCGCGCGCGGCGTGCTCCTCATGGCCCTCTCGAACACGTACGGGTGGCTCGTCGTCTCGACGGGGAACAAGTCGGAGCTCGCCGTCGGGTACTCGACGTTGTACGGGGACATGGTGGGGGGCTTCGCGCTCCTGAAGGACGTGTTCAAGACGGACGTCTTCCGGCTCGCGTGGCACCTGAACGCCCGCGCCGGCCGCGAGCTCGTGCCGACGTCGACGATCGAGCGGCCACCGAGCGCCGAGCTCCGGCCGCAGCAGCGAGACGAGGACTCGATCCCCCCGTACGACCGTCTCGATCCCGTGCTCGAGGCCTACGTCGAGCTCGACCGCTCCCGCGAGGAGCTGCTCGAGGAGTTCGACCCGGAGGTCGTCGAACGTGCGCTTCCGCTCGTCGACCGGGCCGAGTACAAGCGCCGCCAGGCCCCGCCAGGAGTCAAGCTGCGGCCGAAGGCGTTCGGCCGCGACCGCCGGACGCCGATCACCAACCGCTGGGCCGGCTGATCCACCGCTGACGGTCACCGCAGCGGCCGGTCGCCATCGCTCCGTTTATCGCTCGGGCAGGCGATCACCGCTTGACACGATCTTTTGTAAGCGGTAGCTTACGGTAAGTGCGAACTAACGGTCATCCCCTGGACGCGTTGGGCGACCCGACGAGGAGGCAGGTCTTCGAGCTCCTTCGCGACGGGCCGCGGTCGGTGGGCGAGCTCGCGGCCGGCCTCCCGGTCAGCCGCCCCGCCGTGTCGCAGCACCTCCGCATCCTGGAGGAGGCCGGCCTCGCCCGGCACACGAAGCACGGGACGAGGCACCTCTACGAGCTCGACTCCTCGGGAGTGCGCGCGCTCCGCGAGTGGGTCGACGGGTTCTGGGACGAGGCCCTCGCCCGCTTCAAGGCGGCGGCCGAGAGCAAAGGAGGAACGAGATGAACGGCACGTCCGTGCTGGAGGCCGTGCACAAGACCGTCACGGTCGACTGCACCGTGGAGGAGGCGTTTCGCGTCTTCACGGCCGAGGCGATGAGCTGGTGGCCCGTCGAGACGCACTCCATCCACGGCGAGAAGGTGAAGGAGCTCGTGTTCGAGGAGCGCGAGGACGGCACGATCTTCGAGGTCGCCGAGGACGGCGCGACCGCCAGGTGGGCGACCGTGCTCACCTGGGAGCCGCCGAGCCGGCTCGTGCTGGCGTGGGAGGTGAACCCGGCCTCGCCGGGCACCGAGGTGGAGGTTCGGTTCTCGGACGAGGGCGGCCGAACGCGCGTCGAGCTCGAGCACCGCGGCTGGGCCTCCGAGCAGGACGAGGAGCGCACGGCATACGACTCGGGCTGGGACTACGTGCTCGGCAGGTACGTCGATCGGCTCTAGAGGCCGACGTCGACGGGCTCCGCGGGCGGCCCGTGTCGGAGGAGCTCGCGGAGGAGGAGCGGGAGGCGGCGAGGCGAGAACAGCGTCTCTGCCGCCTCGAGCTCCTCCAGCGTCCACCAGCGGATCGCATCCATCCCCTCCCGGTGAAGCTGATCCCAGGAAAGACCCGGCGCCGGCTCGAACGCAGGCGTCTGCACGAGGTAGTACCGCTCCGTCTGCCCGTCCCAGCGGCCACCCGCCAACGGGTGGACGACCGTGCGCGTCCACACGAGCGGCCCCAGGGCGAACTCCACGAGCCCGGCCTCCTCGTAGAGCTCGCGCCGCACAGCCTCCTCGTCAGTCTCACCCTCCTCCATCCCCCCGCCGGTCGTCAGCCAGAGCTCGCGACCCGGTTCGAGATCGCTCGTGGCGCGAACCAGGAGAACCCGATCGGCCTCGTCGAGGACGATGGCGCGCGACGCGATCCGGAGGTTGAGAGCCATCACCCGACGAGGTCGTGCAGCGCGCAGAACCAGCGGAGCCGCTCGTCCCACGACACCCCGGCATTGGCCGGCGACGTGGAGGGAAGGACGTAGAGCGCCGTGTCCCCGAGCCTCCGCTCCTGCAGCCCGAGCTCCGAGCGCCCTTCGTATACGCCGTTGTACGCCGCCTTCCCGACGAAGGCGAGCACCCGGGGACGGACGGTGCGCGCGATCTCGTCGAGCCGCTCGGCCGCACCGGCGAAGTCGGCCTTGCGCAGCTCGCCGGCCCCGCGCGTCGTCCGGCGAGCCGCGTTCGTGAGCCCGATCCCGAGCGCCGCGAGCGTTCCCGCCTCGGTCGGCTCGAAGAGGCGCGGGGTGAACCCGGCGGCGTGCAGGAGGCGCCAGAAGTCGTTCCGGGGGTTGGCGAACGGCGCGCCGGCACGCGCGCTCCAGCGACCGGGGTTGATGCCGCAGAAGACGACCCTCGCTCCCGGCTCGAGGACGTCGGGCACGGCGCTCGGCGTGGACACAGACGGAACAGTGCCCGACCGGGCGGGGCGCTACGCGGCCTCGACCTCGCGCTCGTCGAGCCGCAGCTCGAGCAGCCTGCGCAGACGCTCCCCGAGCTCGGAAGGATCGTCGCGGAGATCCGGCTCGCGCCGCAGCACCTTCACGGAGTCGTCGCTCCACCGCCAGCCGTAGCAGCGCTCGTAGCATTCCGCCTCGGTGAGCGTCCGGAGCCGCTCCTCCATCCGACCGGACCCTAGGCGAAGGACCGGACGGCGCCGAGTAGGCTCCGGACGATGACGACGAGGCCCCGTGTCTACGACTTCGAGGTCGCGGTCGACCAGGCACGCGTGGCGAGGAGCGCGCTCGGCGGGAGTCCGTTCGCCCGCGAGGCGGAGTGGTGGGCGGAACACCTGGTCCTGGCCGGTCTCGTCCGCTGCGTGCTCGCGAGCATGGACCACGCCGCCCGGCGCGCAGGGCTCAACTGTGTCGCCTCGGGAGGTGCGCGCGCCACCGTCACGAAGCGCGAGGACGGCCTGTACGGGTTCGTCGCCGTCGAGGCCTCGCTCGACGTCCGGCTCGCTCCTGCGCCCGCGCCAGGGACGATCCCGGAGCTCGTCGCGAAGGCCGAGGCGGGCTGCTTCGTCGGCAACTCGCTCTCCCCGAAGCCGGGCTACCGCTGGGTGATCAACGGTCAGGAGGCCACATGAGCACGACGGCGCTCGCCGTGGGCGCGGTGCGCGCCCGGTTCTCGGCGCTCGACCGGCGACTGGCCTTCTTCGACGGCCCGGGAGGAACGCAGTGCCCGGACGAGGTGATCGACGCGATCTCGCGGTACCTGCGCGCGTCGAACGCGAACGTGGGGGCGCCGTACGAGACCTCGCGGCGCACCGACGACCTCGTCGAGCACTCCCGTGCCCGGGCGGCGGACTTCCTCGGGTGCACGCCCGAGGAGGTGGCGTTCGGGCCGAGCATGACCGCGCTCAACTTCCTGCTCACGCGCGCGCTCGCGCGCACGATGCGCGAGGGCGACGAGGTCGTCGTCACCGCGCTCGACCACGACGCCAACGTCTCGCCGTGGCTGGAGATCGCGCACGACCTCGGCATCGTCGTCCGCGTCGCGGGGCTGACCGAGGAGCTGCAGGTCGACTACGACCACCTCGCGTCGCTCCTGTCCGAGCGGACCCGCGTGGTCGCGTTCCCCGTCGCGGCCAACTCGGTGGGAACCACGCCCGATGTGGCACGACTCGTGGCGCTCGCGCACTCCGCCGGGGCGCTCGCCTGGGCCGACGCGGTCCACTACGCGCCGCACGGGCCGATCGACGTCGCCGCCTGGGACGTCGATGTCCTCATCTGCTCGCCGTACAAGTTCTTCGGCCCGCACCTGGGCCTGGCCTTCGGCAAGCGCGAGCTCCTCGCCTCGTGGCGGCCCTTCAAGGTGCGTCCGGCGGCGACCGAGCCAGTCGGCCACCGCTTCGAGCTCGGCACCGCGCAGCACGAGCTTCTCGCCGGGTTCGCGGCCGCGGTCGACTACCTCGACTCGCTCGGCTGGGACGCCGTCAGGGCACACGAGCGCGCACTCGGCTCCCGGCTCCTCGCTGGGCTCCCCCACGCCGTCGAGCTGTACGGGATGCCCACGATGGAGGACCGGGTCCCGACGTTCTGTTTCAACGTCCCGGGGAAGACGCCGGAGGAGGTCGCGACGCAGCTCGCGGAGCGCGACCTCGCGGTGTGGCACGGCGACTACTACGCCGTCGAGACCATGCGCCACCTGCAGCTCGAAGACGGCGGGGTGCGCGCCGGAGTCGTCCACTACAACACCGAGGACGAGGTCGACCGGCTGCTCGCCGCGCTGGCCGACCTCGCGTGAGGCTCCTCCTCCTCGGCGGCCCGCGGTTCCTGGGCCGGGCGCTTGCGGACGCGGCGCTCGAGCGCGGGCACGAGCTGACGTTCTTCAACCGCGGCCGGACAAGCCCGGAGCTCTATCCGGAGGTCGAGCGCATCGTCGGCGACCGGCTGGTCGACGTGTCCGCGCTGGCGGAGAGGGACTGGGACGCGGTCGTCGACACGTGCGGCTACCTGCCGGACACCATGCGCGCCTCGGCGGAGGCGCTCGCGGGCTCGGGCCGGTACTGCTTCGTCTCCAGCGTGTCCGTCTACGCGGACCTGAGCGAGCGCCGGGACGAGTCGGGGGCCGTCGCCGAGCTCGGCGAGCTGCCGCGAGACGAGGTGACGAACGAGAGCTACGGCGCGCTCAAGGCGTTGTGCGAGGACGCCGTGCGAGAGACCTTCGGCGACCGCGCGCTCGTCGTGCGGCCAGGCCTCATCGTCGGCCCCCACGACCCGACGGGCCGCTTCACGTACTGGCCGCACCGCGTCGCGCGCGGAGGCGACGTCCTCGCGCCCGGCCCGCCCGGGCGACGCTCGCAGGTGATCGACGTGCGCGACCTCGCCGGGTGGATCGTGTCGCTCGCGGAGCGCGGGGGGAGCGGCACGTTCAACGCGACCCACCCGGGCATCGAGTGGGGCACGCTCCTCGACACGTGTCGAGCGGTCGCCGGGAGCGACGCGCGCGTCACGTGGGTGACGGACGCGTTCCTCGCCGAGCAGGACGTGGGCGAGTGGATGGAGCTCCCCCTCTGGCTCGCCGACCCGGCCTTCGCGGCCGCGGACGACGTGGACGTGAGCCGCGCGCTCGCGGCAGGGCTCTCGTTCCGTCCGCTCGAGGACACCGTCCGCGGGACGCTCGACGACGCCGGGCCCGTCGACGGCGTCGGCCTCGCGCCCGAGCGCGAGGCGGCCCTTCTGGCGGCCTGGTGGGGTGGATAGCGGCGGTTGCGGACACGCTCTCGCTGAAGCCGGAGAACGCCCGCCGCGAGCATCGCCTCGTCCGCGCGAAGAGCCGAGGCGGCCGCGAGCAGGCGATCGACTCGTCTACCGGCTCGGCGACGATCCCTGCTCTTCGCACTGGGCGGTCACGAGGTCCGCGGTCACGAGCCCCGCGTCGGCGAGCCTGACCGCTCCGCCCGTCTCCCAGAGCACGAGGTCCGCTCCGGTTCCCCTCGCGACCTGCCGCCCCTCCAGCTCGATCCCCGGCTGGGTGACGACGTAGTCGGCGCTCAAGGATCGGCCGTCCGTGCGCACGAGCCGTCCTTTCGATCCCACGTCGACGCGGTCCAGCGGCAGCCCGTCCGGGGTCGAGTCGCCGATGGAGGCCACGCGATCGACGGAGGCGTTGAAGAACTCCGTCAGGAACAGCGCCTGGCGCGGCAGCTCGGTCCACGGACACTCCGGCGGCGCGAGGTAGACCTTCGTCGTCGACGAGCCACGCGGGACTGCGTCGTCGACCCAGGCTCGGGGCGCGTCGTCGGCCACCACGAAGGCCTCGGGCGCGGAGGCCACCCGTTCCCAGGCCACCGCGGCGCTGAGGAGGACGCCGACGACCACCATGGCCGGCAGGACCGTCCAGAGACGCCGGGGGACCGCAGCGGCCGCGACGGCGAGCACGACGACCGTTCCGACGAGAGCCCTGCGTCCGTCGACGAGCGGGTAGTCCTCCAGGAAGACCCACGCGCCCGACCACAACGCGGTCGGGGCGTACTCGACGACGCTGTCGCCCGCGATCAGTCCGTACGGCGTGACAGCCGGCAGGGCGAGGACGAGGACGACCCCGATCGCGATCCACGGCAAGGGCCGTGGGAGCCCTCGCGACAGCCACGTCCCGAACACGACGAACCACAGCGGGGCGACGTAGAACAGATACCGGTCGTGCAGCGCCTGCCACCCGAAGGGCGTGCTCGCGAACGCTGCCGCGATCAGGACGAGGAAGATGTTGATCGTCAGGAAGGCGGCGACGAACGCGCCGTCCCTCGCCGACCCTCTGCGGGCAGACCGCAAGAGGTCGCGCACGACGACCGGGGCGACCGCGACCGGAACGACGAAGAGGTACATTTCCAGCCCGGCGAGGTGGTACACCGCCAGGCGTGCCACCGAGACGACGTCGTACCCGCGCCAGAGGTCTGCGTACCCGCCCAG
>Ga0075313_1000015_pt1 | contig 35765 bp, 39 predicted proteins | sample MayberryNE_Catta_3_FD_120051 | JGI IMG/M metagenome (GOLD analysis project Ga0075313, IMG submission 120051) | Natural and restored wetland microbial communities from the San Francisco Bay, California, USA, that impact long-term carbon... | ecosystem: Environmental > Terrestrial > Soil >...
CGAGCGGATCGCGAGCGCCAGCCCGAGCGCGACGAGCCCGAGGACGATGCCCACGGCGTAGACGAGCTCGCCGCGAATCGCGAACAGGATCCCGCCTGCGGCCGGCCCGGCCACGACCGTGAGCTGCATCCCGATCGAGCGCTGCGCGAGCGCGGGCACGAGGAGCTCCTGCGGCACGAGCGAGGGCAGGAGCGCGCGCCCCGCCGGTGCGCCGATCGCACTCCCGATGCCCTGCACGAAGGCGAGGACGAAGAACGGCCAGACCTGCGGCGCCCCGCTAGCGGTCACCGCGAGCAGCCCACCGAGGACGCCGAGGTCGAGCAGGATCATGGAGAGGAAGAGGTTGCGGCGCGGAAGCCGGTCGGCGAGGTGGCCGGCGGGCAGCGCGAGCAGTGGGAGCGGGAGGAACTCGGCGAGCGCCACGAGGGCGAGATCGAGCGGGCTCTCCCGTACCGAGTACACCTGCCAGCCGATGGCGACCGTGGCCATCGTGAGCGCGAATGCCTCGGTGATCTGCGCAGCGAAGTAGAGCGCGAAGTCGCGATGCCCGAGCGGCGAGTCGCTGCGACGCCTCACGCGCCGGGGCTACGCGGCTTCGTGCTCGTCGGACGAGGGGCGCTCGGCGCCGAACGCAACCTCGATCCGCTGGATCCGCGTCCCCTCGACCTCGAGCACGGTGAGCTCGAGCCCGTCCGTCGGCACCATGTCGCCCACCTCGGGCGCGCGGCCGAGCGCTCCGAAGACGAGCCCAGCGAGGGTGTGGTAGTCCTCCTGCTCGAGCTCGGTCCCGAAGCGCTCGTTGAAGTCGTCGATCGTGTACATGCCGTCGACGCGCACGTGGCGCTCGTCCACCCGCTCGATGGACGTGTCCGGGAGGTCGAACTCGTCCTCGATCTCCCCGACGATCTCCTCGAGCACGTCCTCGAGGGTCACGATCCCCTCCATCGCGCCATACTCGTCGATGACGATCGCCATGTGCTGCTTCTCCCTCCGGAAGTCGGCCAGGAGCGCCGCGAGGTCCTTCGTCTCGGGGACGACGAAGACGGGCCGCGTGATCGCCTCGAGCCGGACCGCGGCGATCCCGAGGTCGTGCATGGCCGCGAACAGGTCCCTGACGTGGAGCACGCCGGCGATGGTGTCCAGCGACTCGCGGTAGACGGGGTAGCGCGTGAAGGGGGAGTCGACGACCGTCGCGAGCGCGTCCTCCGGCGGCAGGTCGACCGAGATGGCCACGACCTGGGGTCGCGGCACCATGACCGCCGAGACCTCCTTCGAGGCGAAGTCGAAGACCTTGTACAGCATCTCCTCCTCCGCCGCGTGCAGGACGCCCACGTCCTCCGCCGCGGCCACGCTGTGCCGGATGTCCTCGCGCGTGTACGCGATCATCCCCGCCGGCGCCGGTTTCACCCGCAGGACCCGGAGGGCCGCATTCGCGGAGACCTGGAGGGCCCACACCATCGGGTAGGTCACCCGGGCGAGCCAGTCGAGCGGCACGGCGAGCACGACGGCGATGGCCTCCGCCTTCTGCAGCGCGACCGCCTTCGGGACGAGCTCCCCGAGCACGACGGACAGGTACGTGAGGATCGCGAAGGCCACGAGGAACGAGACCGCGACCGAGAGCGGCGGCTCGACGAGGCCGGACACGAGCGGCTCGCCGATCGCGCCGAGGAGGATGCCGGAGATCGTGATGCCCACCTGGACCGTGGAGATGAAGCGGACGGGGTCGTCCATCAGCCTGAGCGCGGTGCGCGCGCCGAGGCCTCCCCGCTCGGCCCGCTCCTCGAGCCGGTTCCGGCGTGCGGTGACGAGCGCGTACTCGGCCGCGACGAAGATCGCGTTCCCGAGCACGAGCAGGAAGACGATCCCCAGGCGTAGAGGCGTGCTCACGCGCGATCCTCGCCGCGGGGGCGAGAGGTGGTGCTCGGGTGAAAGACGAGCGCCCCTCGTGGGGCGCCGGTACTAGGCGGGTGGTCGTCCACCATCTATCGGGTCGCAGTATAGGCCACGGTGCCGCCGGTATCCGCTCTCGCGGCCGCCCCCTCGTGCACGAGCCGCTCCAGGTGCGAGAGCGTCTCCGCGATCGCGAAGCGCCGTCCCGCGGGCTTCAGCTCGTCCCCGAAGAGCGCGAAGGAGACCTCGTAGCCGCTCCGGGGAACGTCGTCGAGCGCGGCCACGGCCTCCTCGAGGCGCAGACGGTGGTGCTCCTGGAGCTCGCGCGCCCGAACCGTCGGGTCCTCGAGCGGGTCGCCGTGCCCGGGAAGCGCGACGCGCGGCGATAGCTCGATCGTGCGCTCGAGCGCCTCCAGGTAGTCGCCGAGCGGATCCGGGCGGCTCGCGGGCCAGAGCCCCACCGTCGGAGTGATCCTTCCGAGGACGTGATCGGCCGCGACGAGCACGCCGTCCTTCACGAGACAGAGCTGGCCGTCCGCGTGACCCGGGGCAGCGACGAGCTCCCATCCGTCCAGGCGCTCCCCCGGCTCCATGAGCACGGGGTCGCGCTGGTAGCGGATGAAGGGCCGGTAGAGCGAGCTCTGGCCCACCAGCTCGGCGGTCACGTCGTCCGGCGCTCCGTGCAGGCGGAACCAGTCGAGCAGGCGCTCGGACCAGGCGGGGTTCCCCCACACGAGCTCGCACTGCGCGTAGTCGAGCACGCCCTGGTGGACGGGGGCCCCGGTCAGCTCGTGCAGGTCGGCGGCGGCGCCCACGTGGTCCGGGTGGAAGTGCGTGACGAAGATCGCCGCGACCCGCCCGCCCGCCTCGGCGAGCTCGGCGGCCCAGCGCTCCTTCGCGTCGGGCTGCCCGACCCCGGTGTCGACGACGATCCAGCCGTCCTCGCCCGGCAGGAGATACGCGTGGACGTGTCCGGGCCGCGTCGGCAACGGCAGGGTGACGCGCCGGATCCCGCCCTCGAGCTCGTCCATCGCCCGAACGCTACAGCCGGCCTAGCGCGAGCCCTCCGGCCTGCGACGGGCGCGCAGTGCGAGCAGGACGGAGCCGAGCCCCGCGGCGCCGATCGCGGACGCCAGGATGATGAGCTCGCCGTCGCCGTGGTCCGACCGGTCGAGTAGGCCGTGGAGGACTCCGAGCGCCACCGACCACCAGCGAGCCACGATCGCAGCATATGGGCGAACACATGTTCTATACTCGGCCGATGCGCGCCGAGTACCGGCTCGAGCCGTGCAAGTCGGCCCTGAACGCCGTCCGCGGGATGCCGTTCAAGTGGTCCCTCAACCCGTACATGGGCTGCGCGCACCGGTGCACCTTCTGCTACGTGCGCCACTTCGAGCGGCGTGCGGACCGCCCCTGGGACGAGCGCTACGGCGCCTCGATCCGGGTGAAGACGAATGTCGTCGAGGTGCTGCGAGCCGAGCTCGCGCGGCCTTCGTGGGCGCGCGAGACGGTCTCGATCGGCGCGGCGACCGACCCGTACCAGCCCGCCGAGGGGCGCTTCCGCCTGACGCGTACCTGCCTCCTCGCCCTCGCCGACGCCTGGACGCCGTTCTCGATCATCACGCGCGGCCCGCTCGTCGTCCGCGACGTGGACGTCCTGCAGGAGGCGTCCGCCCGTGCCGAGGTCGAGGTCTACTTCTCGATCCCCACCCTCGACGACGATGTGTGGCGGACCACCGAGCCCGGGACCGCGCCGCCCCGGAGCAGGCTCGAGGCGGTGCATCGGCTGTCGGCGGCCGGGATCGCCGTCGGCGTCGGCATGGCGCCGATCCTCCCCGGGCTGTCCGACCGCCCGGAGCAGCTCGACGAGGTCGTGCGCGCCGCGCGCGCGGCCGGCGCCAGGACGATCTGGGCGAACGTCCTCCACCTCCGGCCCGGGACGCGGGAGCACTTCCTCGAGGCGCTCGCGCGCGACTGGCCCGAGCACGTCGAGCGGTACGAGCAGCTCTTCGCGGAGCGTGCCTACCTGCCCGCGAGCGTCGCGCGTCCGCTGCAGGAGCACGTACGCGCGGCGGCGCGAGCGACGCCGGTCCGGCACGTCGCCTCCCCGGCGCGCCGGCAGGTGCCGGAGCTGCAGCAGCTGCAGCTCGCCGTGTAGCGCCGGGGAGGAGCCTGCCGACCCGCGCCGTAGAATCGCCCCGTGGCCGACGAGATCACCTGCCTCATCGCCGACGACCACGAGGTCGTCCGCGAGGGGCTCCGCCTCGCGCTCTCGCGCTCGCCGCGGATCCGGGTCATCGGGGAGGCCGCCGACGGCGCGTCGGCCGTCGCGTTGACCGAGCGCCGGCGGCCCGACGTCGTGATCATGGACCTGCGGATGCCGGACATGGACGGGCTCGAGGCGACCGAGACGCTCCTCGAGCGGGTACCCGGGACCGCCGTCCTCATCTTCACCGCCTACGGCGAGCGGTCACTGCTCCAGCGCGGCCTCGAGTCCGGCGCGCGCGGGTACATCCTCAAGGAGACGCCGCACGAGACGCTGCTGCGCGCGATCGAGAAGGTGGCCGCGGGCGAGACCTTCGTCGATCCGGGCCTGATGGCCGAGTTCGTCGCCGGACGCGGCCAGATGGACGTCCTCACGCCGCGCGAGCGGGAGATCCTCCAGCTGCTCGCCGACGGCATGTCGAACGTCGACGTCGCGCAGAAGCTCTTCATCAGCCAGGAGACGGTGAAGAGCCACGTACGGCACATTCTCGCCAAGCTCGAGGCGGACACGCGGACGCAGGCCGTCGCCATCGCGCTGCGCGAGGCGATGATCGATTGACGCCCGACGATGCGGAGCGGGCGCTCCTCGCGGAGAGGATCCTCGCCGAGCAGGAAGAGCGGCGCAGGCTCGCCGAGCTCCTCCACGACGGCCCGATCCAGCACCTGTCCGCGATCGCGCAGACCCTCGACGCCGCGCTCGCCACGCTCCGGGACGGCGACGCGCGGCGAGCGGACGAGCTCGTCGCCCGCGGGCTCGAGCTGGCCCGGTCCTCGGCACGCGAGCTCCGGGCTCTCTGCGAGGACCTGGAGCCCCGGACACTGCGCGAGCTCGGGTTCGCGCCCGCGGTCGGCGCGCTCGCCCGCAGGCTGTCGGCGGCGCACGACGTCGAGCTCGAGCTGGAGCTCGAGGACGCGGGTGAGCTCGGCGAGAACGCCCAGGTCGCCCTCTACCAGATCCTCCGCGAGGCGATCGACCAGGCCGTGCGCCGGGGACCGCCCGGGCGGATCGAGGTGTCCGTGCGGCCGAACGCCGCCGGGAAGGGCGTCGTGCTCGTCGTCTCCGACGACGGCCCGCCCGAGCGGCGGAGCGCGGTCCTCGAGGCGCTCGCCGAGCGCGCGGCGACGCTGAACGCCCGCTTCTCCTCCGAGGTCCGGTTCCCGCGCGGCTCCACGATCCGCGTCGAGGTCCCGCCCTCGGCGGCCCGTCGTTAGCATTCCCCCCGTGCAGGAGAACGGCAGGGGCGGATACCTCCTCTTCGTGTGGTCGCCGGCCGGTTACACGCTCGAGGAGCGGAGCGGGGAGCCTCCCCACGTCGGGGCGCAGGTCGAGGAGGGGGAGCGCCGGTTCCGGGTGGTGAAGATCGCACCCTCGCCGCTCCCGGGCGACCCGCGCCGCTGCGCCTACCTGCTTCCGGCCTGACGCCGGATCTCCGGCCGAGAGGCGCTACTCGGGCAGCACGTTGTGGACGTCGTGCGCGGTCGCGTACGCGTCCGTGAGCGAGTTGATGCGGGCGGCGTCGGGGAACGCGTAGTTGATCTCGACGAACGCGTTCCACTTGTCCGGGAGCGCATCCTCCGGGAAGATCGCCTCCACCGGGCACTCCGGCTCGCAGGCCCCGCAGTTGGCCGTGGCCACGCCACCGGCGAGCGTGAACTCGTGCTTGCCGGGCACGACCGCGCAGAACGTGTCGGCGTCGTCGGCTTCGAGCTCGTCGACCCTCATCACGCGCCAGTGCGTCTCGCGGGTCGCGAGGTAGAGCCAGCGCAGCGGGCGGGTCCGCACACCGAAGTTGGTCTCGAGCGAGCCCTCCTCACCGGAGCCGACTGCAACGTACCCGGCCAGCGGCGCGACGCCCTCGAGCCACGCGAGAGCCTCGTGATCGATCGAGCGGAGCCGCCACGAGCCGGCCTTGACCGGATCGCCGTCGGCGGCGAGCCAGCCGTCGACGAAGCCGGCGACGTACTCGGCGTCGGCGGTCTCGGGCAGCAGCTTCTTGAGGTTCACACACGAGCGCACCACGCCCGTGCCGACATATCCGGGGTGGACATCGAGCGACGGGGAGAAGTTCACCTGGTCGAAGAAGTCGCGAAACCGCGCCACACGCTCGCCGTAGAGCTGCACGTAGTGGAGGTGCTCGCCGGATCGGACCTCGACCTTGTTCCACGAGCCGTCGCCGTACACGAGCCCATGCAGCACGCCGAGCCGGTAGGTCTCGCCGTCTCGCTTCGGCATCGAGCGGACCGCGGGCACGAACTGGCCGACGTCGAGCGCGTTCGTCTTCTGGCCGTCGGACAGCACCCACCCGTGCGTGGGCGTCGCCCACACCGTTCGCCGGAAGCGTGAGATGTTGCGCGTCGTCAGCCGCGTCCCGCCGTAGCGGTCGCGCTCCTCGAATGCGGGAGCGAATGCAAGCCTCACGAGCGGACGCCGCCGGAAACGCTTGACCACGGCGGGCTTGAAGCCCGAGTCAGTCAGCACGCGGCACGAGTGGTCCTCGAGCTCGGCGAACGACCGGAGGCCGTGCGAGGTGAGGAGCTGCTCCGTCGGAGCGAAGCAGTCGATGCACTCCTCGGGATCGATCACGAGAATGCGCTCGTACTCGTGGATGCAGTCGACGGGGCAGACGTCGACGCACGAGCGGTCTTTGATGTCGATGCACGGCTCGGCGATGATGTACGTCACGGGTCCGAGTCTAGCCAGACTGCCCGCTGCCCAAGACGCGGAGCAACGCGCCCGACGGCGGTTCTCGCTAGACGCGCGTGAGCTCGGCGACGAGGTCGGGAGCCCGCTCGACGAGTGACGACTTGACGATCACCTGGTCGAATCCGGCCGTGTGCGCGCGCAGCAGCCCGGACCGGTCCGTGTGGTTCGTGAACCCGACGATGGGCACGTCCGGCCACGCGTCGACGACCTCGTCCGGGTCGACGCGCGCGATGTCCGCGATCACGAGATCCGGCGGGTCGATGCTGTCCGTCGTGACGAAGCGGTGCCCCGGGAGCAGCGCCTCGAGCTTTCCGCGGAAGAAGAGATCGACCCCAACGAGCAGGATCGTCGACACGGGCCGGACAGTAGCACTCGGCAAGACGGGCGGCCGCTTCGCGGCCGCGTGGGCGAGTCGCGAACCACGCCCCCGCCGACCGGAGCGCGGATACTCCGCCCATGGGGCTTGCGCGCGGGCTCGAGCTGATCCGGGCGGGCGCGTACTTCGACGCGCACGAGGAGCTCGAGGACGAATGGCGGGACGCTCCGTCGGCGGAGCGGGACTTCCTGCAGGGGCTCGTCCACGTCGCCGTCGCATGGCATCACGCCGAGAGGGGGAACCGGCCGGGCTGCGAGCGCCAGCTCGAGAAGGCCGCGCGCCGGCTCGGCCCCTACGCACCGGCGCACCGGGGCGTCGACGTGGCGACCGTGCTCGCGGAGGTCGCGGGCGCCCGGGCCCGCGTCGCGTCGGGCTCGCTCGCCCTTCCTCCGCCCCGCTTCTGAGCCAACTGCAAGAGAGAGCAAGTTACAAGTTGTAACTTGGCGCGCTTCGATCCTGGCCCGAATAGAGAGCTCCGTTAGAACGCCGGCTCGAGCCCGAGCCACTCGAGGAAGCGGTTCAGGTAGACCCGGAGGACGTAGAAGCGCTCGAAGAAGAGGAGGAGGCCGAGCGCGACCATGACCGCGCCGCCCGTCACCTCGATGACGCGGTAGTGGTCGCGCAGCCAGCGGAACGCGCCCATCGCCCGCGTGAAGACGGCAGCCGCGAGCACGAACGGGATCGCGAGGCCGAGGGAGTAGACGGCGAGCAGGAGCGCGCCCTCCGCCACCGTGTCCGAGGAGCCCGCGAGGACGAGCGTCGCCGCGAGCACGGGCCCGATGCACGGCGCCGCGCAGACGGCGAACGCCCCTCCGAGCAGGAAGCGCGAGCCCCGGTTCCTGGCGCCCTGGAGGAGGCCCGCGCCGAGCAGGCGCTCGGGCCAGGGCAGCAGTCCGGTGAGGGCGAGGCCGAAGACGACGAGCACGAACCCCGCGATGCGCTCGAGGAGGAACTGGTCGGCGAGCAGGCGGCCGCCGACGAGCGCCGCTCCGGTGCCGAGAAGGACGAAGAGGACGGTGAAGCCGAGGACGAACGGCACGCTCGAGGCGACGACGCGGCGGGCGTTCCCGGGCTGCCCGAGCTTGTCGGCATCGACCGCGGACACCGCGGACAGGTAGCCCGGAACGAGCGGGAGGACGCAGGGCGCGAGGAAGGAGACGAAGCCCGCGAAGAAGGAAATCGGGATCGCGGTCGGGCTCACGTCAGCCCTCGAAGCGGGCGAGCTCCTCGTCGACCCGACGCTCGAGCTCGGGGTCGAGCTCCGGCTCCGGGGAGGCAACGGCACGGCGGCGGCTCCAGGTGCGCAGCAGGAGGGCGACGACGACCGCCCCCACGCCGAGGAGCACGACCGGGAGGAGCCAGGCGAGCAGCCCGAACCCGCTCTTCTCGGGGGTCGCGAGGACGCCGGGGCCGAGCTCCGAGACGAGCGCGTCCTTGATCTCCTGCTCGCTGTCACCGGCAGCGATGCGCTCGCGGATGAAGAGCTTCATCCGCTCGGCCACGGGCGCGTTCGACTGGTCGAGGGTCGTCTCGCAGACCGGGCACACGAGCTCGGCCTCGAGGTCGGCCGCGTTCGGGGGGTCGGCGGCGGACGTCGGCGAGGCCGCGACGAGCGAGCAGAGGAGCCCGATCCCGGCCGCGAGCCGCGTCACGTCTCGAGCGCGCGCCGCACGGCCGCCCGCAGGCGCGCGCGGTCCTCGTCCGAGTTGACGGCGCCCACGAAGGTCTCGAGGACCCGTCCCTGCCGATCGAGCACGAACGTCTCGGGAAACCCGGTGACGCCGTAGCCGCCGAGCGTGTCCCCGGGCCCGTCGAACACGATCGGGAAGGTCAGGCCGTACCGTTCGACGAACCTGCGCGCGTCGCGCCGGAAGTCCTTCGCGTCGAGCCCGACGACGACGAGCCCGTCGTCCTTGCTCTCGCGCCAGACCTGCTCGAGGAACGGCGCCTCCTCCTTGCACGGAAGGCACCAGGACGCCCAGACGTTGAGGACGACGCTCCGGCCACGGAGCGACGAGAGCGTGAGTTCCCCCTCCTCGTCGAGTCGCTCGAGCGTGAAGTCGGGCGCGAGCGGCCGCTCGCCGCGCGCGGACGCCGCGGCGAGGTCTCCCCCCTCGTCCGTCGCGAGCGACCAGGCGAGAAGGACGAAGAGCAGGGCGACGAGCCCGATGGCCACGCCCTGGGCGACGAGCTTCGCGCGCCGCGCCACGCCGTGCCCCTAGCGCGGGAGGATGAAGACCGGGGTCCCCACCTTCACGCGGTTGAACAGCCACTCGGCGTCGGCGATCCGCATCCGCACGCAGCCGTGGGAGGCGGAGTAGCCGATCGAGGCGGCGTCGGGCGTGCCGTGGATGCCGACGTACGGCGCGGAGATGCCCATCCAGCGGGTCCCGAGCGGGTTGCCCGGCCCGGGCGGGACCGGGTCCGAGCCCTCGGCCCAGTCGGACGGGGGCGGGTACCACCACGGGTCGCGCTGCAGGGTCACGATCTCGTAGCTCCCGAGCGGCGTCGGATACGAGGCCAGGCCGGTCGCGACGCCGAACGTGCGCACGAGCTTCTCCTTCCCGTACAGGAGCAAGCGGTTCGAGCCGCGCAGGATCACGATCGCCCCGTTGTACGCGATCGACGTCACCTTCGGCCTGCGCACGTCGAACCCGAGCTCGAGCGGCGTGCGCTCGTTCCGCTTGAGGGCGAGGAGGATCGCCCGCGAGGCCGCGCGCCTCTTCAGCAGCCGGCCCTCGCGGGAGGGGACGGCCCGAGGGCGGAGGCCGACGAGCGCCACGCGCGCGTCGAGCGCGGTGCGGTCGAGCTTCTTCCCGAGCTGCCGCACGTACTCGCGGATCCGCCCCACCCGGACGTCGACGTCGAGCGGCAGCGCGAGACCCGGCCGCGCGAGGCGCGCGCGCCGGACGGCCTTCGGGATGTCCGGCCGCGCCTGCAGCCGGCTCGGGGCGAGGCGGATCGTGCGGTCCTCGTTGACGACGAGGCGCAGCTGCCGACGGTACGCCTTGCTCACCACCTCGGTCGCCTCCTGCGCATACAGGCCGCCGACGGACACGCCTCCGATCGTCACGCCGAACGCGATGGGGGCCGGCCCGGGCGGCGGAGGCGGCTCGACCGGAGGCTCCGTGGGCGGTTGCGTGGGCGGCGCCGTGGTGGTGGTCGTCGTCCCCGTCTGCGACTCGGCGGATCCGGCCAGCCCGAGGGAGACCGCGAAGCCCAGCAGGGCGGTCGCGGCGAGAACGACGCCGATGGCGGCACGGGCTCCGGAGATCACGCCGAAAGTGTAGAGACGAAGATCCCCGGATCGTCAGCGACGATCGCGTCCACGCCGGCGGCGTCCACGCGAGCGAGGTCGCGCACGTCCCTGACCGTCCACGTCACGACAGGGGCACCGCGCGCGTGGGCGACGCGCACCACGCCGGGGACGACGAGTGCGTGGTGGAGCACGACGGCACGTGCGCCGGAACGTGAGAGCAGACCCGCGACGAGCCGGGGGGCGACTGCGCGCAGCGCACGGAGCCCGCCACGGATGAACGGTCCCGCGCCGCGCCGCTTGTGCAGGCGGAACCGGTCCTCCGGGTACGAGATGCCGGTCCGCACCTGGGGCTCGAGCTCCGCGAACCGACGCAGCGCGACCGCGTCCAGCGAGGACACGAGGCAGCGTCCGCGGAGCCCGTGGCGCCCGATCGCCGCGGCGACGCCCGGCACCGCCGTTGCCGACTTGAGGTCGACATGAGCTCCGAGATCGCGGGCCTCGTCGACGAAGAACGCCAGTGCCTCCTCGAACGTGGGCAGCTCGGGGCAGAGCTCTCGGAGCTCGTCGAGCGACTTGTCCTCGACCCGGCCCTCGGCCGCACCGTGGCTGACCTCGAGCAGGTCGTCCGAGTGCGCGACGACGAGTGCGCCGTCCCGCAGGTCCAGCACGTCGAACTCGATCAGGTCGACCCCGGCCTCCGCCGCCGCACGGAACGCCCGGAGCGTGTTCTCGGGCGCGAGCGCGGCCGCGCCCCGGTGACCGATCCGGAGCGGTCGGCCGTCCCTCCGCTCGAGCGAGATCACGGGCCCTCGGGCCGCGTCGGCAGGTAGTCCTCCTCGAGGCGCCCGCCCTCGGCGGCGTACGAGACGATCATGCGGTCGGTCAGCCACTCGACCGGCGCCCGGTCGTCGGTCCACGCGCGGCCGGACGGGACGAGAGCGCGCGCATCGCGCGCAAGGAGCTCGCGAAGGGGCGCGAGGTCGTCCGGCCCGGCCCGGAGCCGCTGTCCCCGCTCGTCGGCGGACAGCGGCTCGGTGAGCCCGAGCACGAGGGTGTTGAACCGGAGCGCGGGCCACTCCAGCACCTGGGGGAGCTCGGCCGCGAGAGTCGTCCCGATGGCACGCACGAGACGCTCGTCGTCGGGCACCGCGGCCACGTTGAGGGCGACGATCCCGCCCGGGGCGAGATGGTCGCGCACGAGCCGGAAGAACTCGCGCGTCGCGAGGTAGAAGGGGACGTACGGCTGGTGGTACGCGTCCACGACGATCAGGTCGTAGCGCTCGCCGGACGAGCGCAGGAACGGGCGCGCGTCGACGTCGTGCACGGTCAGGCGGGCGTTGTCGTCGAGCCCGAAGTACTCGCGCCCCACGCGGGTCACCGCCGGGTCGATCTCGACGCCGTCGACCTCCGCGCCCGGGTAGTAGACCCCGAGCGCGCGTGCGGTCGTCCCGGCCGCGTTCCCGAGGATCGCGACCCGCTCGAGGGGCCGTCCGAGGAGCGGCGGAACCGCGAGGAAGGCATCCCACACACCGCCCGTGAGGACGCTGTCGGGCCTCCAGACGGAGTGGACGGCGATGCCCTCGTTGAGGTGGAGCAGCCGTCGCCTGTCCGGCCGCTCGACGACCTGGATGTACTGGTGGTACGACGTCTCCTCGTGCAGGAGGCCGGACTCGCCCTTGACCGCGCCCGGCGGCAGCGCGGCGAGCGCGGTGAGCGCGGCCGCGACGAGGAGGTAACGGACGCCGAGCAGGAAGCAGGCCGAGACGGCGAGCAGCGCCGCGATCACGATGAACGTCCGCTGCGTGCCGATCGCGGGGATGAGCACGAGCGCGGGCAGGAACGTGCCCAGGAGCGAGCCCGCCGTGGACAGCGCGTACAGCCGGCCGGCGACCGCGCCGGCGGTCTCGACGGTGGAGACGGCCAGGCGGATCGCGAACGGCGAGACCATCCCGAGCAGGAGCACCGGCGGGGCGCACAGGGCGAGCACGCCGAAGAAGCTCCCCACGACGGCGCCCGCGGACGCGTCGTCCAGCCCCTCCACCGTGAGGTCGAGCAGCGGCTTCGCCACGAACGGGATGGCCGCGACGAGCACCGCCGCGGCGAGAACGATCAGGCCGAGCAGATCCGGGTCCGGCCTGCGGTCGGCGATCCTCCCTCCGAGCCAGTAGCCGAGCGCGAGCGCGGCCAGGACGATGCCGATGAGGTTCGCCCAGACGATCGTCGAGGATCCGAAGTAGGGCGCGAGCAGCCGCGACGCCGTGATCTCCGTGGCGAGCGCGCCGATCCCGGCCCCGAAGACGAGCGCCCCGAGTGCGAGGCCCGCCCGCCTCCCGTCCTCGGTCGCGGGCGCCACCCCTAGAGCCCGAAGACGCGCTCGAGCTCCCCGAGCGTGCGCGCCGCGAGCAGCACGGTCCCGGCGAGCACGAGCACGAGGACGAGCCAGAAGCGAACCCCGGCCCAGCGCCGCTCGCGGGTGCGGCGCTCGCGCGCCGCGCGGCGAGCACGATGGACTCGGTACGCGCGCTCGACGGCTCCCGGATCGAGCGGAGGCGCCTCCTCGGCCGCAGTCGTTGGCACCGGCTCGGGCACGCACGGATTGTAGAGGGGAGCGGACGAGCCGCTCCCTCCGGGAGGGTGCATCCGCCGGGAAACCCATACTGTTCACCCCATGGAAGGCGGAGGACGCGCACGGACGCGGCTCCCGTTCGGTGGTGCGGCGCGCATCCCGGACCTGGGGGAGCGGCTCACGTTCCTGTTCGGGCTCCTCCTCGCCGTCTCCGCGCTGACGGGCTGGTACACGGGTCAGGGCGAAGGGACGACCGTCTCGGTGATCGGCTGGCATACGGGCACGCTCGGCAAGATCGTCCTCTTCCTCGGGCTGGCCGCGGTCCTCGTGGTCGTCGTCCGCGCGCTCGGCGTCACCCTTCCGGCCTCGTTCCCCGAGAGCCTCCTGACCATCGCCATCGGCTCCGCGGCGACCATCCTCGTCCTGGTCCGCCTCATCTCCGTCCCGGACACGTTCTTCTTCGCGAGCCGCGGGCTGGGCATCTGGATCAGCCTCGTGTGCGCTCTCGGGATCATCGTCGCCGGCCTGCTCGAGGCCTCCGAGGAGCTCTAGGCCGGCGACGCTAGGTGCCGCGGCGTCGTGTCCCGGAGCTACCGGGCACCCTCTCTGGCACGCCCTGCGCCAGCGGCGTCCTCACGAGGGGGTCCACGGTCTGCAGCGGCACATCGCCCGGCCGGACTTCGGTACGGCCGGCCGATGACTTCGCGGGCGTCGGGGCGTCTCCCGGTGTGAAGAGACAAGTCCTGCGTTTGCCCGAGGAGACCAGCCATGTCGCTCGCCCGCGTTCACAACTTCTCCATCTCGCTCGACGGTTTCGGCACCGGCGAGCCTCAGAGCCTGGACGCACCGTTCGGCCATGCCGGCGAGCGGCTGCACGAATGGCTGTTCGCCACCCGGTCGTGGCGCGAGATGGTCGGCCAGCCCGGCGGCACCCGCGGCATCGACGACGCCTTCGCGAGGCTGCACGGCCCCGGGGTCGGCGCCGAGATCATGGGGGCGCGGAAGTTCGGCCCGCCGGGATGGCACGAGGACCCGGAGTGGAAGGGCTGGTGGGGTTCCAACCCGCCGTTCCACACGCCGGTCGTCGTCCTCACCCAGCACTCGCGGCCATCGCTCGAGATGGAGGGCGGCACGACGTTCCATTTCGTCCACGCGTCGCCCGCCGAGGCGCTCGAGACTGCCCGCGAGGCTGCCGACGGTCAGGACGTACGCATCGGCGGAGGCGCCACGGTGATCCGGGACTTCGTTGCCGCGGGACTCGTCGACCACATGCACATCGTGGTGGTCCCGATCCTGCTCGGTCGAGGCGTACGCCTCTGGGACGGACTGGAGGGCCTCGAGACGGACTACGAGATCGAATCCGCCTCGTCGCCCAGCGGGGTCACGCATGTGACACTGACTCGTGCGGTGTGAGCTGCCTCGGCGCGTGCTGACTCCTCGGAGTTCGGCGTGACCCGACCACGCTCGTACCGCCCAACGCGACCGCAGGAGGAGTAGATGCAGGAACTGCTGGTGGACTTCATCACCTCGCTGGACGGCTACGGGGCCGCGGAGGGCTGGCCCGGCTTCTGGGGGCTCCAGGGCCCCGAGTATCTCGCCTGGCTCGGCGAGCAACCCGAGCGCGAGTACACCATCCTGATGGGAGCGAAGACATACGGGCTGATGTCCGGGTTCGCTGCCGAAGCCGAGTCACTCGAGGCGGACGAAGCTGCCGCCGTGGACGAGCTCGCCAGGACGCCTAAGGTGGTGTTCTCGTCGACGCTGGAGCCCCCATTGGCCTGGGCGAACACCCAGCTCGTCGGCGGGGATGCGGTCGAGGCCGTGGGCGCAATGAAGCGCGACGGTGGCGGCCCGATGCGCACGCTCGGCAGCCTCACCCTGTGCCGGTCGTTCCTCGAGGCCGGCCTGGTCGACCGCTTCCGCGTGGTCGTCTTCCCCGTGATCACGGGGAGCACTGGTCGCGACCGGATCTACGACGGCTATCCCGACGTCGGCCTCGACATGGTTGTCAGCCGAACCTTCGACGGCCGAATCCAGCTGCTCGAGTACGTGCCCACGGTGCTCGCGGGCCCACCCGGCGCCGGACCGGCTACCTGACGGTCGACGGCACCTCGCTGCAGCGCTCCCGAGGAGAAGCCGCGCCTCGAGTGACCGGGCCTCGGTGACCGAGGCGGAAGAGCGATGGTCCCGCCATGACGATGCCGAAGTGCGCAGAGCAGTCGCGGATCCTGCCGAAAGCGTGACCGCAACGGTTGAGCGTCCCGCGCCGTCTCCGCGACACACGCCCGTAAGTGGTCCCGCAGCCGAGGCTGTTCCGATAATCAGGCTGTGAGGTGGATCATCGCCGCCGTCACCGCATGTGCGGTCGTCCTTCTCGTGGGCCTCTACGTACTCCGCTCGCCTCTTCACTGCGACGGCTGCTCCGGCTGCACGAATCTAGCGCCAGAGTCCGGGCCTTTCTTGGCTCGAGAGTCTCCGCCCTTCGATGGAGAGCTCGTCCGGTTGGACGTGGTGTGCGCTCCGGCAAGGGGGGCGAAGCCCTGGGACTACTGGACTACGGCCCGCGAGACCTGCGGAGGTGAGGGCCTCGATCGGCTGGCGCTGCAGTTCCACACGAAGTCCACACCCGACGCCGTAGCTTCAGCCTACTTGCGGTGGATGCGCGCGGACGGACTCAACGCCAGGACGTCCGACGAGACCGAGCTGCGAGCCGTCTATGCAGGCTGCCTGCACGGGTTCAGGAACGAATGAGCTTGATCGCCCTGCTAGGACGCTGGTACGACCGCCTCGCGGAGCGCGTCGGGCAGACGGTTGCCGGAGCCATCGTCCTCGGGGCGGCGTGTGTCGTGTCGCTCGTGCTCCTCTGGGCGCTCGGCGAGCAGTGAGCCGCACGTAGCCCCGCGAGCTCACCCGATCGGCGTCAGCGGGTAGCTCAGCCACGATTTCCGACCAAAGTGTGAGTGCGCCTGCTCCGATCACAGTTGTGTTGGACGTACTCGTTGTCCCACGCGTCCCGGTGATCGCAGTATCGGAGGGCCGCGCGTGCCCAGGCCAAGACGGGGCCTCAGCCCGTGGTGACGGTGACGGTCACGGTTCGGGTCGGCGCCTCCTGCGGCATCGGCGTCAGCGTCCGCACGTTCGTCACGACGCCACCCGGCGCCGGCCGCTCGTCGAGCGTCTCCGCGAAGGCGATCCCGAGGAGGAACGCCAGCACCGCCCCGACGAGTACGAGCACGACGCGGCCGACCCGTTCCCGGCGGGTGGGCCTCGGTCGCCTGGCCGGACGGAGCGGGAGCGTCACGGCTCGTAGTCCGTCGCGCCCCGGGCGTACAGGTGGAACGCGGCGCCTTCCACCACCGCGAGCGAGGCTGGCCAGCCGGGCGAGCCCGCACGCTCGTCGAGCGCGGACCACGCCCACTCGTCAGCCCGCGCGTACTCGGCCGCGAGCTCGCCCAGCGTGAACGTCGAGCCGATGCGGCGACGGAGCTCCTCGGTCACGACGCGCAGCTGCACGCGCAGGCTCTCGGCGGCACGGGGGTCCCGCTGCTCCTCGGCGAGGCGCCGGTAGGCGTCAGCCCACTCGTGGCGGGCGCTCTCGAGGTCGGGGGTCACGACGGCGGAGGCTAGATGCTGCGACCTCACCCGCGAAGACCCTCGGAGCAGCAGCCGGCGGACGGCCAGCGCGGGTCCAGCTCGTCGAGGATCCGCTCCCCGAGCACGTAGCCGGGGCGAGCGAGCGCGAACGCGGCGTGGGCGTGGAGGCACTTGAGACGGGCCGGCGTCCTGGCCCCTCCGATGCCGAGGCCGAGAGACGCGCCGTCGTCGTTCCCGCGCACGCCGGCCGCGAGCTCGGCGCGCAGCCGGCGCTGCTCGCCGGTCGCCGCCTCCAGCGAGCGGCGCAGCTCCTCGTCCTCGTTCGCCGCGTCGCTCCACCGCTCGACGCCGCTCGCCGCCTCGATGCGCGCGATCGCGGACACGAGGTGCCGGCACGTGAGGTAGTACGTCGTCGGGAAGGGACGCCCGTCGCGGTCGTAGGGGTCCTGCTCGGTCACGGCCGGAAGGCCGTACGGACAGCGGACGGCGACGCGTCGGAACGCGCGGGGCGGCCGCCCGAGCTGGAGAGCTACGACCGTCCGGTCATCCATCGCCCCGGAGCGTACGCTGGGCGCCGCGCCAGTCCGGGATGCCCTTGACCACGAAGAGCTGCTCGCCGGGCAGCACGTAGCCGATCCGTCGCGCCTCGCGGGTCGTCGCCTCGACGCTCGTCGAGGAGACGAGCCGCGACTCGAGCTCCGTCCTCACGATGCGGAGCGTCTCGAGCTCCGTCCTCCGCTCGGCGAGCTCGTTCCGGGTCTCGACGTACGACGCGATCGGCCGGTAGTAGAGGTAGACGGCGACGCCCACGAGCGCGACCAGCCACACGAGGCGCAGCTGCCGGCGCCGCACGAGCCGGCGCCTTGCGGAGCGCGCGGACGTGCGCCCCCGGTCCGTCGTCCTCGCTGCCACAACGGCACCTTCGGCGCCGGCCGCGCGCCCCCTTCCCGACGCCTCGGGCGAGTCGGGCGGCGGCCTCAGGCGGTGTCGACCTTGATCACGTTGGTCGAGCCCGGGATGTTCACGGCGGTCCCGGCGGTGAGGACGACGCGGTCGCCCTCGCTGACGATCCCCGCCTCGCGCGCGGCGTCGATCGAGCGCCTCCAGAGGTCGTCGACGTCCGTCGACTCCTCGATCTCGAGCGGCGTCACGCCCCACTCGAGCGCCATGTGCTGGAGGGAGCCGAGGACGTGCGTGAGCGCCACGATGGGGCGCTGCGGGCGCAGCCGCGCGACCGCGGACGCGGTCTTCCCGGTGAAGGTGGGAACGAGGATGGCCTTGGCGGAGAGCGCCTCGGCGAGGTCGCACGCGGCGTTCGACATGGCGCGGCCGACGGTCGGAGCCTCCGCTGCCGCCGGGAGCTGATGGCGGTAGCCGAGGCTCGGCTCGACCGCGCGGGCGATCTCTGCCATCGTCTCCACCGCCTCGACCGGGTAGCGGCCCACGGCCGTCTCGGCCGAGAGCATCACCGCGGACGTACCGTCGAGGATCGCGTTCGCGACGTCCGAGGCCTCCGCCCGGGTCGGCTCGGGGCGCGCGATCATCGACTCGAGCATCTGCGTCGCAGTGATCGCGGGCTTCCCGCGCTCGAGCGCCGAAAGGATGATCTGCTTCTGGAGGAGCGGGACCTCGGCCACCCCGACCTCGACGCCGAGGTCGCCGCGCGCGATCATGACCGCGTCCGCCTCCTCGAGGATGTCCGGGAGCGCCGCGACCGCCTCCTGCAGCTCGATCTTCGCGATCACCCACGCCTCCGACCCGGCGCGCTCGAGCTTCGCCCGGAGCAACGCGACGTCGGCGCGGGAGCGCACGAAGGACTGCGCCACGTAGTCGATCCCCAGGCCGAGTGCGAAGTCGAGGTCGGCCAGGTCCTTCTCGGTGAGCGAGGGAACGGGCAGCGACACGCCCGGCAGGTTCACGCCCTTGTGCGGGTTGACGACACCACCAGTGACCACGCGGGAGAAGGCGCGAGCTCCCTCCACCCGCTCCACGCGCAGGCGCACGAGCCCGTCGTCGATGAGGATGTCGCAGCCCGCATGCGCCGCCCCGGCGAGGACGCCCGGCGCCACCGGCAGGTCGTCCCCGCGGGCCGCGTCCTGGTCCGCCACGACGACGGCCTCGCCCTCGCGCAGCTCGACGGGGGCCGGCAGGTCGCCGATCCGCACCTTCGGCCCCTGCAGGTCGGCGATCAGCGCGATCGGGCGCCCCATCGCGGCCTGCGCCGCGCGGACGAGCCGGGCGCTCTCGCCGTGCTCCTCGTGCGTGCCGTGGGAGAAGTTGAGCCGCGCCCCGTCCATGCCCGCCTCGATCAGGGACGAGAGCAGGTCCTCCCGCGTGGAGGCGGGCCCGATCGTCGCGACGATCTTCGTGCGGCGCTCGGCTGTCATCCCCCGCACGCTAGCGGCGGCGGGGGAAGGCGCCCCAGCCGGGGTACTCGGCGGCGGCGCCGAGCTCCTCCTCGATGCGGAGGAGCTGGTTGTACTTCGCCACCCGGTCGGAGCGGGACGGCGCTCCCGTCTTGATCTGCCCCGCGTTCACCGCGACCGCGAGATCGGCGATCGTCGAGTCCTCCGTCTCGCCCGAGCGGTGCGAGACCACCGTCGCGTAGCCCGCGTCCCGCGCGAGCTCCATCACGTCCAGCGCCTCGGTCAGCGTGCCGATCTGGTTCACCTTCACGAGGATCGCGTTCGCGACGCCCTCGTCGATTCCGCGGCGCAGGAACTCGACGTTCGTCACGAAGAGGTCGTCGCCGACGAGCTGGACGCGCTCGCCGAGACGCTCGGTGAGGGCACGCCAGTCCGCCCACGCTTCCTCGTCGAGCCCGTCCTCCACGGACACGATGGGGAAGCGCTCGGCGAGGGACGCGTAGAAGTCGATCAGCCCGCCCGGGTCGAGCGACAGGCCCTCTCCCGGCAGCTCGTAGACTCCGTCCCGGTACACCTCGCTCGCGGCCGGATCGAGGGCGATCGCCACCCGCTCCGTGTGACCGGCGCGCTCCGCCGCCTCGAGGATCGCCTCGATCGCGCGCTCGGTCGACTCGAGATCCGGCGCGAACCCGCCCTCGTCCCCGACTCCCGTGGCGAGGCCGCGCTCGTGCAGGACTGCCCGCAGCTGGTGGAACACCTCGGCGCCGATTCGGAGGGCCTCGGAGAACGTGTCCGCGCCCGCGGGCACGACCATGAACTCCTGCAGGTCGAGACGGTTCTGCGCGTGCACGCCGCCGTTCACGACGTTCATCAGCGGGACGGGAAGCGTGCGTGCCTCGGTTCCCCCGAGGTACCGGTAGAGGGGGACGCCGGCCTCGGCCGCCGCCGCCCTCGCGGTCGCGAGCGAGCACCCGAGCACCGCGTTGGCGCCGAGGCGGCCCTTGTTCGGGGTGCCGTCCAGCTCGACGAGCATCTGGTCCACCGCACGCTGGTCGCCGGCGTCCGCGCCGGCGAGGGCGTCGGCGAGCTCGCCGTTCACGTTCGCGACCGCGCGCAGGACGCCCTTGCCGAGGTAGACGGCGGGGTCTCCGTCGCGCAACTCGACGGCCTCGTGCTCCCCCGTCGAGGCCCCGGACGGCACGAGCGCGCGCCCGAGCGCGCCGGACTCCAGCCGGACGTCGACCTCGACCGTGGGGTTGCCGCGGGAGTCGAGCACCTGTCGCGCGTGCACGTCGGCGACTCGACTCATCGGTCACACACTAGAGAGCGCGTCGCAGCCGTGCATCGGGACGAGCACCGACCGGCTTCGCCGCGAGAACCCAGTGGAAGACCAGTCGCTGTCGGCCGCGACCGGTCTCGCTCTCGGGTTCGAGTATCGGCTCCAAGCGAGACTCGAGCACGGTCAGCCCTGCCGCCTCGATCATGCGCTCGTTCGAGAGTCGGTCGAGGCCGCCGAAGTACATCGGCACGCCGAGCCAATCGTCCACGAACGTGTCCTCCCGGCCCGCGCCGAACGTCGCGAGCAGCAACCCACCGGGCGCGAGCCAGGTACCGATGCGGCGCATCAGCTCGGGCTGCTCGGCGCCTGGAAGGTGGCTCAACACGTAGAGCGCGACCACCGCGTCGAACCAATCGACGTCGAACTCGGCGGTCGTCACGTCTCCATGAACGAACAGCGCAGATGGAACCGCCGCGCGGGCGAGCTCGAGCTGCACTCGCGAGATGTCGATCGCGGTCAGCTGCCCCCGCGCGGCAAGCGTCGGCGTCGGCTCGACCCCAGGCCCGCATCCGATCTCGAGGATCCGTGCGCGCATCGGAAGCGCAGACAGCAACCTGGCGACGTAGCGGTCGCGCGGATCTCCTTCGATGCCTGCTTGCCAATCGGCGTAGGACGTCGCAATGCGGTCGTAGCCCGCAGCGACCACGCCATGTGGCTCTGGAGAGACGTCAGCGACCGCCGGCCAGCGCCTCCTTCGCCTGCTCGTAGTAGCGGTCCTGGTCCTCCAGGCCGAGCGCGCGCCAATCCTCGCGCTGCTCCGCCGCGAGCGCGGCCGCCAGCTCGACGCGCTCGACGAAGCGGCCGGTGGACGAACGGAGCGCGAGCTCCGGGTCGACGTTGAGCCGCCGCGCCACGTTCACGAGCGTGAAGAGCACGTCGCCGAGCTCGTGGAAGACCTCCTCGTCCGGCTCCGTCTCGGGCGGCGGCTCGGGTGCGCCCGCGCGCGCCGCCTCGAGCTCCTCCAGCTCCTCGCGCAGCTTGCGGAAGGGCCCGGCGAGGTCGGGCCAGTCGTAGCCGACGGCCCCCGCCCGGCGCTGCACCTTGCGGGCGCGGACGAGCGCGGGCAGCGAGCCGGGCACGTCGTGGAAGATCCCCGCGCGCCCCTCGGCCTCGGTCTTGAGCTCGTCCCACCGTTCGCGGACGCGCGCGGCGGTCCTGGCCTCGGCGTCCCCGAACACGTGCGGGTGGCGTCGGACGAGCTTCGCGTGCAGATCCCGCGCGACCGCCTCCAGGTCGCCCTGCCCGCGCTCCTCGAGGAGCAGGGCGAGGAAGTAGACCTGGAAGAGGAGGTCGCCGAGCTCGGCGCGCAGCGCCTCGTCGTCGTCCGCGTGCACCGCGTCCGCGACCTCGTAGGCCTCCTCGACGGTGTGTGGTGCGATCGTCCGTGCGGTCTGCTCGCGATCCCAGGGGCAGTCGCGGCGCAGGCGCCGGGTGAGCTCCTGCAGGTCGAGGAGCGCCTCCGCGAGGCTCATCGCCCGGGAAACTACTCGGTCTCGGTGGCCGGTTCCTCGGGAAGCTCGGGCGGCTCGAAGCCCGCCGCGTAGCTGACCTTGCCCTCGTACTCGTCCGTGAGGTCCTCGACCCACTGGTTCATGACCTCGTTGCGCTTCTGCTGGAGCAGGGTGGACCGGATCGTGTCGCGCACGTCGTCGAGCGACGTCACCTTCGCCTTGCGCACCGGGGAAAGGGCCTCGATCAGGTGGTACCCGTACTCCGTCTTCACGGGACGCGAGACGACGCCCTGCTCAAGCTCGAACGCGGTCTTGTCGAACGCGGCGACCGTCTGCCCCTCCGAGATGGTGAGCTTGCCGCCGGAGTCCTTGCTGCCCGGGTCCGCGGACTCCGCCTTGGCGAGCGCGGCGAAGTCGGCGCCGTCCCGGAGCTCGGCGTACACGCGATCCGCCTCGGTCTTGCTCTGCGCAAAGTCGACCTGCCCGTCGGCGCCCTTCTCCGCGATGAGGATGTGGCGCACGTCGCGCGAGGCCGGCGTCCGGTACTGCGACTCGTTCTGGGTGTAGTAGGCGAGGACGTCCTGCGCCGTCACCTTCACGTCCCCGGTCACCTGCGCGAAGATCTTCTGGGAGAGGACGGAGACCGCGAGCGTCTCCCGGAAGTCGTCCTCCGTGTAGCCCTGCTCCTGGAGAGCCTTCCGGTATTCCGCTCGCTTGCCGTCGAACCGGCTCTGCACGAAGTCCTCGACCGCGGCATCGAGGTCCTTCTCGGTCACCTCGACGCCGAGATCCTCGGCCTCCTTCTCGAACTCCTCACGCTGGACGAGGTACGCCAGGTACTGGGTCTGGAGGCTCTGGTACTGCTCGGTCCCGACCTTCGGGAACTCCTGGTCCTGCGCCTCGTAGCCCTTCTTCGCGCGCTCGATGAGCTCGTCGAGCTCGGCGCGCGAGATCTCGGTCCCGTCGACGACGGCCACGGCGCCGTCCGGCACCGAGCCGGACGAGCCGCCGCAGGCGGCTCCGAGGAGCAGGAGCGCAAACGCGCCGAGCGCCGCGAGCGTGAGTCGGGAGGCCGTCATGCGAGCGTGTCTCTTATAGCCGAGCGGGTGTTAGGCAGGCGTTGTGGTTCGTGAGCGCAGCGTGACCGAGGCCACGAAAAAGGCCGCGGATCAGGCGGCCAGACGCGACGCGACTATAGCATCGGGCAGCTCGAGCGCCTCCGTCAGGGTCTCCACGCGCAGCGACACCTCTCCCTTCTCGACGGAGTAGATCGCGGTCGGCCGCGCCTCGCGCAGCGCACGCACGTCCGCCGACCCGAGCGTGAGCGGGCCGACCGTCGCACGCCCTCCGCGGAAGACCAGGTAGTCCGCCCCGAGCCGGGCGAGCTTCAGCTTCGCCTCCTGGATCGCGAAGAGGTTCGCGACGGGCTCCGGGAGCGGCCCGTAGCGATCCTCCGTCGCGGCGACGAGCTCGCGCAGCTCGTCCTCGCCCTCGACGAGGGCGATCCGGCGATGGAGGTCGATCTTCAGCGCCTCGGCGGCGACGTACGAAGCCGGGACGTACGCATCCACCCGGGCGTCGACGCGCACCGGGCGGGCAGCCACGCGCGTCTGCCCCGACACCTCGGCCACGGCCTCGTTCAGCATCTCGACGTACAGCTCGAACCCGAGCGCGGCCACGTGCCCGGACTGCTCCGGGCCGAGGAGGTCGCCCGCGCCCCGGATCTCCAGGTCGCGCATGGCGATCTGGAAGCCGGCGCCGAGCTCGGTGTGGTCGGCCAGCGTCGCGAGTCGCGCCCTGGCCTCGGGCGTCAGCTCGGAGGCCTCGGGATAGAGGAGGTACGCGTACGCGAGAACGTCGGACCGTCCAACGCGCCCACGGATCTGGTACAGCTGCGCGAGCCCCAGCAGGTCGGCCCGCTCGACGACGAGCGTGTTGGCCTGCGGGATGTCGATGCCGGACTCGATGATCGTCGTGGAGACGAGGACGTCCGCGTCGCCGGCGAGGAACGTGTGCATGCGCTCCTCCAGCTCGCGCTCCGCCATCTGCCCGTGCGCGACGAGGAAGCGGAGGCCGGGGCAGAGCTGTCGGAGCTTCTCCGCCGCCTCCTCGATCGTCTCCACGCGGTTGTGCAGGTAGAAGGCCTGCCCCCCGCGCGCGTGCTCGCGCTCGAGCGCGGTCTGCACGAGCTCCTCGTCGTACTCGCCGACGTTCGTCCTGATCGGCCGGCGGCCGGCGGGCGGGGTCTCGATGATCGAGATGTCCCGGAGGCCGGAGAGCGACATGTGCAACGTGCGCGGGATCGGTGTGGCGGAGAGCGCGAGCACGTGCACCTCGAGGCGCAGCGAGCGCAGGAGCTCCTTCTGCGCGACGCCGAAGCGCTGCTCCTCGTCCAGCACGACGAGACCGAGGTCCTTCGGGATCACGTCGCGCGAGAGGACGCGGTGGGTGCCGATCAGCACCTCGACCTTCCCCTCGCGGAACTCGCGCAGGATCCGCGTCTGTTCGGCGCGCGAGCGGAAACGCGAGACCATCTCGACGCGGACGGGGAAGTCGCGATAGCGCTCCCTGAACGTGTTCCAGTGCTGCTCCGCGAGGATCGTGGTCGGGCACAGCACGAGCGTCTGCTTCCCGTTCAGGGCGGCGGCGAAGGCGGCCCGCACGGCGACCTCGGTCTTCCCGTACCCGACGTCGCCGCAGACGAGCCGGTCCATCGGACGGGGGGCCTCGAGGTCCTCCTTCACCGCCTCGATCGCCTGCAGCTGGTCGTCCGTCTCGCGGTACGGAAAGGACGCCTCCAGGCGCTCGAGCCAGTCGCCGGAGAGGTCGAGAGCGAACCCCGGCGCCTGTTGGCGGCGTGCGTACAGCGAGAGGAGCTCGCCCGCGAGCTCGCGCACCGAGGCGCGGGCACGGCTCTTCAGGTTCTGCCACGCCTTGCCCCCGAGCTTCGAGAGCCCCGGCGCCTTCGCGTCGGCGCCGATGTAACGGCTGACCTTGCCGAGCTGCTCGTGCGGGACGAACAGTCGGTCCTCCCCGCGGAAGGCGAGGTGCAGGTAGTCGCGCGTGACCCCCGCGACCTCTTTGGTCTCGAAGCCGAGCAGCCGTCCGATCCCGTGGTCCTCGTGCACGACGTAGTCGCCCGTGCGCAGGTCTGCGAAGGACTGGAGCGCGCGCCCCAGTCGAGCGTCCGCCCGGGGAGGGCGCTTGCGGAAGACCTGCGTGTCGGGGAGCAGCGCCACGCCGAGGTCACGCCAGACGAACCCCCTCCGTGCCGGGCTCACGACGAAGCGGAGCGACGGCTCCTCGGGCAGCGGCCCGCCCTCCTCGTCCACCTCCGCCTCGATCCTCCGCAGGAGGCGCTGCGCGCGCAGCGCCTCGCCCAGGTGCGGGAAGGCGACGACGACCCGCCGGCCCTGGCGCACCATGGCCGCGAGCTCCGTCTCCGCCTCGGCGTGGCCGCGCGCGGCGATCGCGGGACGCTGCGCGTCGAAGGAGTGCGCCTGGCCGCGCGGCAGCGGATCGAGCTCCGCGGCCCCGGTCAGCGACAGCGCCTCGAGCCCGTCCTCCTCCCACGCCCTGCGCACGTCCTCCGGCTGCCAGACGAGGTCGGGGGCGCCGGCGAGCACCGGCACGAGGTCGGACGGAGGCGCGTGCGGGTCGCGGTCGAGGTCGACGAGGTCGCGCCGGCGCTCGGCGGCCGGCTGCACGGTCACCTCGGAGACGGTGTGCAGCGCGCGCTGGGTGAAGGCCGAGAAGGCTCGCACCTGCTCGATCTCGTCGCCGAAGAGCTCGATCCGGAGCGGCTCGCGTCCGGTGCTCGGGAAGACGTCCACGAGACCTCCGCGAACGGCCATCTGCCCCCGCTCCTCGACTCGCTCCGTGCGCTCGTAGCCTGCGAGCGCGAGCAGCTCGACGAGCGCGTCGAGCTCGATCTCGTCGCCAGCCGCGAGCCTGACCGGCTCCGCCCGCACGCGGGCGGGCGGGAGCCCCTCCGCGACGGCGCGCGCCGATGCGCACACGAGGCCGCCCTCCTCGAGCACGGCGAGCGCGCGCGCTCGCTCGCCCACGAGGTGCGCCGGCGGCTCGAGGCCGGAGCCGACCCCGACGCCGCGGCTCGGAAGCAGGGCAACCCCCGCGGGGCCGAGGTACCACGAGACGGACTCGGCGGCGTCGCGGGCCTGCTCGTCCTCCGCCAGCACGCACACGAGCGGGCGGTCGAGCGTCTCGTGAAGCGTCGCGAGGACGAGGGGGAGCGCCGACTCCGAGACTCGTGCGTCGGCCGGGAAGGCGTTCGTGTACGCAGCGAAGCGCTCACTCCGGGCGAGCTCCAGGACGAGTCCGTGCAGGGTCGAGGCGGTTGGGTCCATGCGACCGGCGGGAACGGCGTCCCGCGGCGCCCATCGTAGATGCTGCCTCGCGGCCGGCTCGTGCGCGTCATGCGGTCGACGGGGCCGTCCACTCCGCGGGGAACGCGTAACGCTCCGTGGCCCCGCCTCCGCGGGCGGCGACGGAGGCGCGTCGAGGTCACTCACGACCGCGAACGCTTTCCAACCGCGCCCAACCACCCCCAGGGGCACCCCCGTGCCCCTGGGACCACGCTAGCGGCCGATCACGGACGCGTGGGTAACGCCTCCGTGCCGACATTGCTCCAACGGTTCCTTCGCGATGCCGCCACGGGTGAGGTCGGCGCGCCACTGCAGCCCGTGCCGGAGCCCGGATTCGCCGCTTGCCGATCGGGAAGACCGGGCGTCACCGCCCCGCCGCTTGCCGACCGGGCGCCGGGCCTCGAGGCCGCGGAGCTCAGTTGAAGTCGCGCTGCGTGGCCTCGAGCCCCTCCGCGACGAGCGACTCGACGGCGTCCGCCGCCCGGCGGACGAGGCCGTCCACGTCGTCCTCGGGCTCGAACGGCGAGAGCACGTAGTCCGCGACCGGCCTCGGGTCGCCCCGCGCCGGTTTCCCCACGCCGACCCGCAGCCGGAGGAACTCCCTGGTGCCGAGGGCCTCCGCGATCGAGCGCAGGCCGTTGTGGCCCGCGAGCCCACCGCCGTGGCGCGCCTGCAGGCGCCCGGGGTCGAGGTCGACCTCGTCGTGCACGACGAGCAGGCCGTCCGGGTCGACCTTGAAGAACCGGCACGCTGCGGACACCGAGCGCCCGGACAGGTTCATGTACGTCTCGGGCGCGAGGAGCGCGACGCGGGCCTTGTCGAACCGGACCTCGGCGAGCCGACCGCTGAACTTCGACCGGAAGGAACCCCCGTGCCGGCGGGCCAGCTCGTCCACGACCATCCAGCCCAGGTTGTGCCGGTCGCGCGCGTGCTCGCGTCCCGGGTTCCCGAGCCCGACGACGAGGAGATCGAGCGTCGAGGCGGCATCGCGGCCCCGACGGAAGAGGCGCAAGCGCTACTCCTCGTCGGATGACTCGGCCGGAGCCTCGCCGGCCTCGCCGGCCTCCTCGGCCCCCTCGGCAGCTTCGCCCTCCTCGCCCTCGAGCTCCGCCTCGGCTTCCACCTCGGGCTCGATCTCGACGCGGGGCGCGGAGACGGTTGCGACGACCGTCTCGTGCGGGTCGTCGAGGAAGATGACGTTTTCGATCGCCGGTAAGTCCTCGAGCCGCAGGACGTCTCCGATCGCGAGCCCCGAGATGTCCGCGATCACGTTCTCGGGGATCTCGGTCGGGAGGGCCTCGACCTGGAGCTCGCGGGTGACGAGGGAGAGCACGCCTCCGCCCTTCACGCCCTCCGACTCACCGACGAGCTGGACCACCACCGTCGCCTGGATCGGCTGGTCGAGCCGGACCTCGCGGAGATCGATGTGCGACACGGTGCCGCGGATCGGGTCCTGCTGGAGGTCGGCGAGGATGGACGGGTGCACCGTCTGCTGTCCCTCGAGCACGACGTCCAGGATCGCGTGCAGGCCGGAGTTGCCGGTGAGCGCGGCGCGGAGCTCGCGCTCGGGAACCGCGATCGCGCGCGGCTCGCCCTTGCCGTACAGGACGCCGGGAACGACACCCTGCGCGCGCAGGCGGCGCGAGTGGCGCGAGCCACGGTCGTCGCGTGGCTGTACCTGCAGCTTGTACCTGTCTCCCGACACGGCGGCGGATTGTAGCCGAGCGCCGGTTGGGCCCGGCCGGCGGGCGGCGGCTCGGGCCGCCTCGCCGCGCGCCTCTACCCCGGACCGGCCGTCCGGCGCGCGAGCTCGGCGCCGAGCCGTCCGACCGGCCAGGACTCCGCACACAGCACGGCGAGCCCGAGCAGGATCGGAAGGGCACGGCTGTCGAGCCGGTCGCCGTGCGTCGTCGCTCGGATCCGCACCTCGGCGGCTCCGAGGTCCGGCCGGAGCAGTACCCCTTCCGACGCCCGGAACACGAGCGTCAGCTCCTCTCGCCGTGCGGCCTCCCGCACGTGCGCGAGCGCGCGCTCGGTGGGCGACGCCGCGTGCCCGAGCGTCGTCCAGTCCCCGAGCCCGCCCGTGGCGAGCTCCACGACCTCGGCCACGGGATCGAGATGGAGGGACCACTCCTCGAGCTCGCCGCTGAGATCGAGCGGATACGCCTCCGGAGCGGTTCCCGCGGGAAGCGCGACGAGCAGCGCCGCGCCCTGGGCGCGGACGACGGGCGCAGGCTCGGCGGCCGGCCCGGCCGGAGCTACAGGGCGGGCCCGCTTCGTCGTCGCCCGCTTGCGCCGTGTCGGCGACTCGCCGCCGGCCATGGCTACGGCCCCACGCTAGAAGAGCTGGTTCTCGCCGCCGAAGATCGCCGAGACCGACTCGTCGGCGAAGACGTTCATGATCGTCTCGGCCAGGAGCGGCGCGACGGTCAGCACGGTGACGTTGTCCGGCCGCGCGCGCGGGTCGATCGGGACGGTGTCGGTCACGACGATGCCCGTGATGTCGGCCGCAGCCAGCCGCTGCAGCGCGTCGCTGCTCAGGAGCGCGTGGGTCACGTACACCCACACCTCGCGCGCGCCGTGGTCGAGCAGCGCCCGCGCGCCGGCGATCAACGTCCCGCCGGTCGTCGTCACGTCGTCGCCGACGATGCACACCTTGCCCCGCACGCTCCCCGTCACCTCGGTAACGGTCGCCTGCTCGCGGCCCGGACGGGTCTTGTGCATGATCGCGAACTCGGCGCCGAGCATCTCCGAGAAGCGCACGGCGACCTTGGCGCGCCCCGCGTCCGGCGCGACCGAGACGACACCCTCCCCGCTGATGCCGAGATCGCGGAAGTGCCGCGCGAAGAGCTGCTGCGCCGTCATGTGGTCGACGGGGATGGTGAAGAACCCCTGGATCTGCCCCGCGTGCAGGTCCATCGTCAGCAGCCGGTCCACGCCGGCGAGCTGCAGCATGTCGGCGACGAGCCGCCCCGAGATCGGCTCCCGCGGCTTCGCCTTGCGATCCTGGCGCGAGTACGGGAACCACGGGATCACCGCCGTGATGCGCTTGGCCGACGCGAGCCTCGCGGCCTGGATCATGAGCAGGAGCTCCATGAGGTGCTGGTCGACGGGCTCGCTCCCCGTCTGCACGAGGAAGAGGTCGGCGCCTCGGATCGACTCGTTGTAGCGGCAGTACGTCTCTCCGTTCGCGAACGTCGTCAGCTCGATCTCGCCGAGCTGGACACCGAGCCGCTCGGCGATCTTGGCGGCCAGTTCCGGGTGCGAGCGGCCGGAGAAGACCATGAGGCGCTTCTGCGGCTGGAGCGGCAGCGCGTGCCCGGTCGTCATCTCGACTCGGGGGACGTCGGCCGTGTCCAGCCCGGGAAGTGTCTGCTCAATCGTCCCGCTTTCCACCGCGCCCTTCCTTGTTGACCTGCTTCGCCCGCGCGATCGCGAGAGCGCCTGGGGGGACATCCTCGGTGATCACGGAGCCGGCTGCAATCCATGCGTCGTCGCCGATCGACACCGGGGCGACGAACGAATTGTCGACCCCGGTCCTGACGTTGCTCCCGATCGTCGTCCGGTGCTTGGCCCTCGTCCGGTGCTCGAGGTTCACCGTGATGTTCCCGGCCGCGATGTTCGAGTCCTCGCCGACGTCGGCGTCCCCGAGGTACGACAGGTGCGGCACCTTCGTGCCCCGGCCGATCCGCGAGTTCTTGATCTCGACGAACGTGCCAGCCTTCGCTCCCGCCTCCAGCACCGTGCCGGGGCGAAGGTAACAGAACGGCCCCACGAGGGCTCCTGCGCCGACGACCGAGTCGACGACCACGGCATGCGGGCCCACCTCGGCTCGCGCCGCGACGCGCGAGGCCCCACGGATGACGGTGAAGGGATGGACGACGGCGTCCGGCTCGAGCACGACTTCCGCGTCGATCCACGTCGTCTGGGGGTCGACGATCGTCACCCCGGCCAGCATGTGAGCCTCGTTGATGCGGTCGCGGAGCGCGGCTCCGGCCGCTGCGAGCTCGACCCGCGTGTTCACGCCTTCCAGCTCCAAGGACCCTCCTCCGTTGTGGGCTCCGACGAGGTCGCCGTCCGCTGCGAGGAGCGAGACCGCGTCGGTGAGGTAGAGCTCTCCCTGCACATTGTGGGGGGTGAGGCGCTCGAGGACATGCCACAACCGCTCCGCCCGGAAGACGTAGATCGACGAGTTGACCTCCCGCGTGGCCAGCTCCTCGGGGGTGGCGTCGCCCGCCTCGACGATCGCGCGCAGGCGTCCGTCCCCGTCACGGAGGACCCGCCCGTAGCGGCGCGGATCGTCCGGCTCGAACGAGAGCACGGTGAGCGCCGCCTCGCTCGCGCGGTGCGCGTCGACGAGGTCGCCGAGCAGGCTCGGCCGGAGGAGCGGGGTGTCGCCGGACAGGACGAGCACGTCGTCGGCGCGCCCCTCGAGCGCGGCTCTGGCACTCCGCACGGCGTCGCCGGTGCCGCGGGGGTCAGGCTGGACCGCGACCTCGATCCCCTCGAACGCGTCCGCCGTCGCCGGTGCGACGACGACGACGAGGGGATCGGCACCGAGCCCCCGCGCGGCCTCGACGACCCAGTCCACCATGCGTCGTCCGAGCAGGGGATGGAGGTGCTTGGGCGTCCCCGAGCGCATCCGGGTCCCGAGCCCGGCGGCCATCACGACCGCGCCGAGCCTTCGCTGTCCGCTTGCCGCCACGCTGGCTGGGGCGCCAGGATTCGAACCTGGGATCACGGGACCAAAACCCGTTGCCTTACCACTTGGCCACGCCCCAGAGCCCGGTCATCTTGCCAGCCTCATCTACGGGAGCGGGTTCACGACCCAGGTAGTGCCCCGATCCCGAAGCGCTAGGGCCGCGCGCTCCGCGTCCGAGGCGGTGTCGAAGAGGCCGTACAGCGTCGGCCCCGCGCCGCTCACGTCGGCCCGGAACGCCCCGAGACCTTCGAGCTCGGCGGCCAGCGGGGACGAGGCCAGGTCGTTGCGCGGGAGCCGGGCGAGGTCGCGTGGAGCGCGCACCTGCTCGAGCGCGGCTGCGAGCGCGTCACGGCGGGTATCGAACCCCTCCCACCCTCGCCGCCCGTCGAGGGCCCCGTACACGTCGGCGGTGGACGCCTTTCGATCGTCGCGAGGGAGGACGAGCAGGACCGCGTACCCGGAGGGGAGGTCGAGGGGGGCGAGGTCGGTCCCGTCGCCCGAGCCGAGCTGCGGGCCCTCGCGCAGGAAGAACGGGACGTCGGCGCCGATCCCGGCCGCGATCCGGTGCAGGTCGTCGTGCTCGAGCGGATCCGGGAGGAAGGCGTTTGCGAGCCGCAGCGCCGTCGCGGCGTCCGAGCTCCCGCCTCCCAGCCCCGCCGCGACCGGGATCCGCTTCTCGATCCGGACGCTCCAGGACGGCTCCACCCCCGCTTCCGCGGCGAGCGCATCCAGAACCGAGCGGACGAGCGTGTCGCCCGGGAACCCGTGGACGGCGAGGCCCTCCGCCGGCGCGACCTCGATCTCGTCCCGCAGATCGATCTGCTGCAGGACGGTTCGCACCTCGTGCATCCCGTCCTCGCGCGGCGGGCCGACCACGAGCGCGAGGTTGACCTTCGCGAAGGCCGGCGCGCGACTCATCGCAGGGCCTCGGCGAGCGAGACGAACTCGCGCGGGGGGAGCTCCTCCGCGCGGGCGCCCGGCTGCCTCCCGATCGCGCGCAGCGCCTCCTCGGCGCGCGCCCGGCTCGCTGTCCCCGTGAGGGCGAGCGAGTTGGCCAGCGTCTTCCGACGGTGCGCGAAGGCGGCCTCGACGACCGGCCTGACGAGACCGAACGACGGGCCGTCGACGCGCACGAAGGCGACGAGCGCCGACTCGACTCGGGGGCGCGGCCGGAAGACCGTCGGGGGAACGGGGTGGAACCCGACCCTCCGTGCGTGCAGCTGCACGAGGACGGAGACGGCTCCGTAGGCCTTCGTCCGCGGTGCCGCGAAGAAGCGGTCCGCGACCTCGCGCTGCACCATCACGCACCAGCGTTCGAGCGAGGGCGCTCGTTCGATGCTCTCGACGACGAGCGGTGTTGCGATGTTGTACGGGAGGTTGGCGACGAGCTTCGAGGGTCGGGGTTCGAGGGAGTCGACGTCCAGCGCCAGCGCGTCGCCGAAGGCGAGCCGGACGTTGTCGTGGCCTCCGAGCACCTCGCGCAAAGGTTCCTCCAGGGCGCGGTCGAGCTCGATCGCGTGCACGACGCACACACGGTCGGCGAGGTAGCGCGTGAGCACGCCGAGTCCCGGGCCGACCTCCAGCACGACGTCTCCCGGCTCGAGGTCGGCGAGCCGCCCGATGACGCCGAGGAGGTTCTCGTCGACGAGGAAGTGCTGGCCGAGCTCCTTCCTCGCCCTCACGTGAGCCCGAACGCCGCACCCGCATTGGCGTGGAGGCGCGCGGCGAGCTCGTCCACGTCCTCCCCGCGCGACTTGGCGAGCGCTGCCACCGTGTGCACGACGTACCCAGGCTCGTTCGGTCGGCCGCGAACGGGCTGCGGCGCGAGGTAGGGGCTGTCCGTCTCCGCGAGCAGCCGGTCGGGCGGAACGGCCGCGGCTGCTTCGCGCAGGTCGCCGGCGCCCGGGTACGTGACGTTTCCGGCGAAGGACACGAAGTAGCCGCGCTCCAGCGCGGCCGGCAGGAGCTCGGGCGCGGAGAAGCAGTGCAGGACGACCGTGCCGGTGAACGGCGCGAGCGCCGCCGCCGTCTCCTCCGCCGCGTCCCGACTGTGGATCACCACGGGGAGACCGAGCTCGTCCGCCAGAGCGAGCTCGTCGTCGAAGAGCCGGCGCTGCTCCTCGAGCGTGGCCTGGCGACGCGCTCCGTCGAGCCCCGTCTCGCCGACGGCGACCGCCTTCGGGTGCGAGAGCAGGTCGCGGAGCTCGTCGAGCCTTCGCGCCTCCCTCGTTCCCGCCTGGTGCGGGTCGACGCCGAGCGCCGCGTGGACGCCGGGGTGCTCGTCCGCGAGCGCGAGCGCCGCCCGGCAGGAGTAGATCCCCGTCCCGACCGTGACGATGCGCGTGACGCCGGCGTCCCGGGCGCGCTCCACGAGCGCAGAGGGCGTCTCACATGCGTCGAGGTGCGCATGCGAGTCGGTCACGCAGCGGCGGCGGCTTCCATGCGCGCAAGCTCGTCGGGGACGACGCGCTCCGGGTCGAGCTTCGTGAAGAGCGGGCTCGGCGCCCGCAGCGCCTGGCCGGGCGCGAGCGAGCTCGGCTCCCAGCGACCCGTCCACTCCTCGTAGTCGCCCGTGAGCACGACGTGCTCGTCCTCGTCGTCCCCCTGCACGGCCCGGAGCGCCAGCGGACCCGCGAGCAGCCCGTCGTGGCCGAGCAGCTCGTGCAGGCGCTGCGACGAGTGCGGGAGGAACGGCGTGAAGAGGACCTTGAGACCGTCGATCGCGCGCAGCGCGACGTACAGGATCGTCCCGGCGCGCGCGCGGTCGAAATCGAGCTTCGCCCAGGGTTGCTGCTCCGCGACGTACTGGTTGCCGAGCGCCGCGAGACGCATCGCCTCCTGGAGAGCGTTCTTGAACCGTGCACGCTCGATGAGCCCCCCCACGACGTCGAAGCCGCGCTCGACCTCCTCGAGCAACGCGGTGTCCGCGGGCTCGAGCTCGCCGTGCTCGGGAACCGCGCCGAAGTTCTTGTACGCGCTCTGCAGCGTGCGGTTCACGAGGTTGCCCCACGTCGCCACGAGCTCGTCGTTGTTCCTCCGCACGAACTCGGCCCAGGTGAAGTCGGTGTCCTGCGTCTCCGGCCCGGCGATGGAGAGGAAGTAGCGGAGCGCGTCGGCGTCGTACCGGCTGAGGAAGTCGCGGACGTGGATCGCGACGCCCCTGCTGACGCTGAACTTCTTCCCCTCCATCGTCAGGAACTCGCTCGACACGACGTCGTCCGGGAGCTCGAGCGCGCCGTGCCCGCCTCCGTAGACGCCCCCGTCGCCGTAGCCGAGCAGCATGCTCGGCCAGATCACGGTATGGAAGACGATGTTGTCCTTCCCCATGAAGTAGAAGTGCTCGGCCTCCGGGCTCTGCCACCATGCGCGCCACGCATCGGGCGTCCCGCGGTTCGCCGCCCACTCGATCGACGCCGAGAGGTAGCCGATGACGGCGTCGAACCAGACGTAGATCCGCTTGTCGTCCCGCTCCTCGTACCCGGGGACGGGGATCGGGACGCCCCAGTCGAGGTCGCGGGTGATCGGTCGAGGCTTCAGCTCCCGGACGAAGTTGAGCGAGAACCGCCGAACGTTCTGCCTCCAATCCTCCTTCGTCTCGATCCACGCGGTCAGCTGCTCCTTGAAGGCCGGGAGGTCGAGGAAGAGGTGCTTCGTGGTCCGGAAGACGGGGGGTTCGCCGTCGATCCGCGAGCGCGGCTCGACGAGGTCGATCGGGTCGAGTTGGTTCCCGCAGTTGTCGCACTGGTCCCCGCGCGCGCTCTCGTAGCCGCAGATCGGGCAGGTGCCTTCGATGTACCGGTCCGGCAGCGTGTGGCCCGTCGTGGCGGAGAACGCTCCGAGCGTCTCCCGCTCGACGATGTAGCCCTTCTCGTAGAGCGTTCGGAACAGATCCTGCGTGACGCGGTAGTGGTTGCGCGTCGTCGTTCGAGTGAACAGGTCGTACGAGAGCCCGAGGTCGCGGAGATCCTCGCGAATGAGCCGGCTGAAGCGCTCGGCCGTCTCACGGGGCGACTCGCCGGCCCCGTCCGCGGCCACCATCACGGGCGTCCCGTGCTCGTCGGTGCCGCTCACCATGAGGACGTCGTTGCCCCGCAGGCGGTGGTACCGGGCGAACGTGTCCGACGGGACGCCGAAGCCCGCCACGTGCCCGATGTGCCGCAGCCCGCTCGCATACGGCCACGCTACGGCGACGAGGATCTTCCGGCGATTCGAGGGTCGGCTCACGGCCGCGAATGATAGGGAGCGCCCCGTCCGCGGCCTCGGCGCGCTGCCGGCGTCCGGCGAGCGCCCGACCCCGCAGGAGCGCTCCCGGCGCGCGGAGGGCCCATGCGAGGGGCGTGTCGAGCACGGCCACCAGTGCCAGCAGACCCAGCACCAGCAGGCCCAGCACCAGCAGGCCCAGCCCCAGCACGCCCAGCCCCAGCAGGCCCAGCCCCAGCAGGCCCGCCGCGACGAAGCGCCAGGAGGAGCCGCGCGACGGCCGGGTGACGGAAGGCTCCGCATGCGTCTCTGCACCCCGCACGCCCCCCTCCGAGCGCCCCGGAGGCCTGCGCTCGGCACCGACGGCGGGCCGAGCCGCTTCGCGCGCTGCCCTCGAAGGACTCGATGGCGCGCGGGTCCGCACGGGAAGCGCCGCACCCACCAGTCGCGACGCGCTCCGCGCGCCATGGGACCGCGACGTCGACCTGCCCGAGGGGAGCTCGCGCGCGTCGGACATCGTGCCCGCGGTCACGCCAGTCCGATCGAGTGGCCGCGGGAGGCGCGAGGGCCCGCGCTGCGCGGGCACGGAGCCGCGGTCGCCGCGAGCCTGTGTGCCTGGACGAGCGCGCGCCTCACCGGATGCGGTCGGATCGGCGGGGTGGGTCGAC
>Ga0075313_1000016_pt1 | contig 35127 bp, 34 predicted proteins | sample MayberryNE_Catta_3_FD_120051 | JGI IMG/M metagenome (GOLD analysis project Ga0075313, IMG submission 120051) | Natural and restored wetland microbial communities from the San Francisco Bay, California, USA, that impact long-term carbon... | ecosystem: Environmental > Terrestrial > Soil >...
CCCTCGCGGACCGCAACTTCGGGGTGGACACGGGCTTCTACCCGCTCGGCTCGTGCACGATGAAGCACAACCCACGCGTGCACGAGCGTCTCGCCGGGCTGCCCGGGTTCCGGGACCTCCACCCGTACCAGGAGGAGGAGGCCGCCCAGGGCGCGCTCGAGCTCATGTGGCGTCTGCAGGAGATGCTCGCGGAGATCGCGGGGCTTCCCGCCGTGACGCTCCAGCCGGCGGCCGGGTCGCAGGGCGAGCTCACCGGCCTCATGCTCATGCGGGCGTATTTCGCGGACCGTGGCGAGGAGCGCGACACGATCATCACCGCCGACACCGCGCACGGGACGAACCCGGCGAGCGTGACGATGGCCGGGTACCGGCTCGAGAAGGTCGAGACCGACGAGCGAGGCAACCTCGCCGTCGAGGACCTCCGCGCGAAGGTGAACGAGCGGACGGCCGGCCTGATGCTCACGAACCCGTCGACGCTCGGCCTCTTCGACGAGGGGATCGAGGAGGTCGCGCGCATCTTCCACGACGCGGGCGCGCTCCTCTACTACGACGGCGCGAACCTGAACGCCGTCGTCGGGATCTCCCGGCCCGGCGACATGGGGTTCGACATCGTCCACTACAACCTGCACAAGACCTTCTCGCAGCCGCACGGGGGAGGCGGGCCGGGAGGAGGCCCCGTCGCGGTGCGCGACACGGTCGCGCCGTTCCTCCCGTCGCCGACGGTCGCGCGGGACGGCGACACGTACCGGCTGAACCACGACCGTCCGCAGTCGATCGGGCGCGTGCGCGGGTTCGCCGGACCGTTCGGCGTGTTCGTGCGCGCGTACGCGTACATGCGAGCGTACGGCCCCGACCTGAGAGAGATGTCCGAGGCTGCCGTCCTGAACGCCAACTACCTGCTCGCCCGCCTCCGGGACGTCTACGACCTCCCGTACGACCGTCACTGCATGCACGAGTTCGTGCTCTCCGCCCGCACCCTCAAGCGCGAGCACGGCGTGACCGCGCTCGACGTCGCGAAGCGGCTCATGGACTACGGGATCCACCCGCCGACGATCTACTTCCCGCTCGTCGTGCCCGAGGCGCTCATGATCGAGCCGACCGAGACGGAGCCGAAGGAGCGGTTGGACGAGTTCGTCGAGGCGATGCGCGCGATCGCCGGAGAGGCGGCCTCCTCGCCGGAGGTGCTGCACGACGCGCCCCACGGCCGCCCGGTCCGGCGCCTCGACGAGGTGCGCGCCGCGAAGCAGCCCGTCGTCCGCTACGCGTTCGACGAGCCGGCGGCGCTGGACGCCGTCCGGCAGTAGTGTTCGCCGCCGAAGGCGAGCTGTCGAATCCTCACGTGGAGGTGGGTCATGGCAGGTATCAGCCTCGGCGGCGTCATCGTCATCGTCGGCATCGTGATCGCGATCTTCTGGAGCCTGTGGGCAGGGATCGTCGTGGCGTTGATCGGCCTGCTCCTGTTCGGTGGGTTCGCCCGCGGGCGCTGGTACTAGGTACCGGCCGCCTCAGGCTGCCGGCCCGGCCGGGGCGGGCTCCCACAGCTCGAAGCGGTTCCCTTCCGGATCGGTAGCCCAGCCGAAGCGGCCGATGCCGTCCACCACCTCGACCTTCTCGTCGACCTCGATCCCGGCCGCCCGCAGCTGGGCGAGCATCGCGTCCAGGTCGCGCACCGTGTAGTTGACCATCCCCTGCTTCGCCGCAGGCCAGTAGTCGGTGTCCTCCGCGAACGTCGACCAGACCGTGTCTCGGCTCTCGGGGAAGATCGCGTAGGGCTCCTCGCCCTGACGGGGGACGCCGAGCTGCTCTTCGTACCATGCGGCGAGCGCCTGCGGGTCGCGCGCGCGGAAGAAGACGCCGCCGATCCCGGTCACGCGCTCGCGCTCGGCGCCGTCGTCGGCCACGGCGGCAGGCTACCGGGCGGCGGTCGCGGCAGCCGTGCCCCTCGCGGGAGCGGCGAGCTGGCCGCAGGCCGCCTCGATGTCGCGCCCGCGCGTCAGACGAACGGTCGCCGGGATACGGGCGCCTTCGAGCACGGACTTGAAGCGCTCGATCTCCGCACGTGACGACCCCTCGAAGAGCCCGGTGGGGTTGTAGGGGATGAGGTTGACCTTGAAGACGCGGGGGTCGAGGAGGGCTGCGAGCAGACGCGCGTCGGCGCGCGAGTCGTTGACGCCTGCGAGCAGGACGTACTCGACGAACACCTTGCGCCGGCGCAGCCCGAAGTAGCGGCGGCACTCCGCGAGGACCTCGTCCAGGGGGTAGCGATCGTTCACCGGCATGAGCCGCGAGCGGAGCTCGGGGTCCGCAGCGTGCACGGAGATCGCGAGGCGGACGGGCTCCGTCACCTCGTCCACGAAGCGGCACAGACCGGGCATCCAGCCGACGGTGGAGATCGTCGTGCGGCGGTGGGTGATGCCGAGGTCGGGCAGGCGCCGTGCCGACGCGAGGACGGCGTCGTAGTTGAGGAACGGCTCGCCCATGCCCATGTACACGGCGTGGTCGACCGCCTCGCGCCGCCGGAAGTGGAGGGCCTGGTCGAGGATCTCCGACGCCGTGAGGTTCCGCCCGAAGCGCATCGTCCCCGTGGCGCAGAACGTGCAGGTCAGCGGGCAGCCCGACTGCGAGGAGAGGCAGAGCGATCGCCTTTCGTCCCGGTAACGCATGAGCACCGCCTCGACCGCGTGCCCGTCGCTCGTCCGGAAGAGCGTCTTCACCGTTCCGTCGCGTGACTCGCGCTCGGTCTCGGGCACGAGCGTCGAGAACGGCACCTCCCCGGCGAGCGCGGCGCGCAGGTCCCGCGGCAGCGTCGTCATCTCGTCGTAGGACGGGGCGCCGCGCGCGACCCACTCCCACACCTGCCGGAAGCGGTACGCGGGTTGCCCCCGGTCGGCGAGGGTCCGCTCGAGAAGCTCCAGGTCCACGGTTGGGACGGTAGCGTCCCGGTGATGATCGACCTGCGCTCGGACACGGTCACGCAGCCCACGCCCGAGATGCGCCACGCGATCGCCGAGGCGGTGCTCGGGGACGAGCAGAAGCGCGAGGACCCGACGGTGCTCGACCTGGAGCGGCGCGTCGCCGCGCTGCTCGGTCAGGAGGCCGCTCTGTTCCTGCCCACGGCGACGATGGCGAACCAGATCGCGCTCAAGCTGCACGCGAGGCGCGGTGACGTCCTGCTCGCCGAGGAGACCTCGCACGTCCTCGTGTACGAGTACGGAGGAGTTGCCGCGCACGCGGGGCTGATGACCCGAGGGCTTCCGGGGAACGCGGGCCGGATCTCCGCGGAGCAGGTACGGCTCGAAGCGGCTCCGAGCACGAAGGGCGCCGACCAGCGCGTGCGCGTCGTCTCGCTCGAGGACACGCACAACAACGCCGGCGGGCGGGTGTGGCCCCTCGACGAGCTCGAGGACGTCGTCGCGACCGCGCGCGGGCTCGACCTCGCCCTCCACCTGGACGGCGCGCGGCTCCTGAACGCCGCCGTCGCGCAGGGAGTCGAGCCCTCGCTCGTGGCGTCGCGCTTCGACTCCGTGACGCTCTGCCTCTCGAAGGGGCTCGGCTGCCCGCTGGGCGCGCTCCTCGCGGGCTCCGCCGTGCTGATCGAGAGAGCGTGGCGCGAGAAGCACCTCTTCGGAGGTGCGATGCGCCAGGCGGGGATCGTCGCCGCGGCGGGAGTCCACGCCCTCGACCACCATGTCGAGCGGTTGGCCGACGACCACGCGCGGGCGCGGAGGCTGGCGGAGGGCCTGCACGCCGCGGGCGTCCCCGTCCGCCCGGAGGACGTGGAGACGAACTTCGTCCAGGTCGACGTCGGTGCGCTCGACCTGGAGCGGGACGAGGCGCTCGCCCGCCTGAAGGAGGTCGGGGTCGGCCTGTCGGCCACGATCCATCCAGGGCGCGTACGGGCCGTGATGCACCTGGGCGTGTCCGACGACGACGTCGAGCGCGCGATCGAGCTCGTGCCGAGCGCGCTCGGTACGACGGTCGCGGTGGTCTAGCGGACGACGAGGGTCGGGCTCGCGAGGCGGCGGGCCGGGTACCAGAGCCGGAGCTTCGCCCCCTTCGGCGCCTGCACGGTCCGGCGGAGGTAGCCGCGCGCGCTCGTCGTCCGGGCCCCGCCGATCGTGACCCAGCGTCCTCCGGCCCTTCGCTGGAGCGCGTATCGCTGTCGCCCGTCGCCGGGTCGCACCTGACCCCAGACGGTCGTCCGCATCCCTCGTCGCGACTGTTGCGCGAGGGGCAGCATCGTCGCGGCAAGCGCCGGTTTGGCCTTGCCGTCGACGGTCTCGAGACCGCTCTGCCAGCGGCCGAGATCGGGCTCGTCCCGATACAGGTAGTGCACGAGCATGTCGACCTTCGGGGCGGCGTGCACGCGCCGCGCGGCATCGCCGACGTACCGCGCCTGGGCGCGGAGCGAGACGCCGAACACGTCGGGCGGATTCGTCTGGTACGCGTACTCGGTCAGCCAGACCCGCGCGCGCGGGAAGGTGCGGTCGACGAGTCGGAGCAGCCGCTCGAGGGTGGCCATGGTGAGCGTCTTGCAGTTGCAGCCGCCGTAGAACGGCGTGTCGCCCGGGAACACGGGATACGGGTGGTGCGCGTACGCGTCGAGGAGCGCGCCCGCACGGTCCATGCGGCGGATGAAGTCGACCGGCGACACGCCGCCCTGTCCGCCGCGCGGGGCGGTCACGCCCCCCGCGACCTTGGCCCTCGGGTTCGCGGACTTGATCCCGCGGTACGCCGGGTTGAGGATCCGGCGCACGTAGGTCTGCGCGGACGCAGGGCGGAGCCAGGCGCGCTTGTTCGGCTCGTTCCAGACGACCCACTTGCGCACGAACCGGTATCTGCGGGCGGCGGTCTGGGCGAAGAGCTCGGCGTCGGCGGCGTCGTCGGGAGCGACGTTCGGCCCGAAGCCCCCGTTCGCCCAGCTCGGCGTACCCCAGAGCGTGACGACTGGGTCGAGCCCGCGCGCCCGGAGCGCCCGGAGGAGACGGTCTGCCCGCTGCCAGCGATACGTCCCCGGCCTCGTCTCGATCTCGTGCCAGCGGAGCGTCACACGGACGACGTCGAGGCCGAGGCGGTCGAGGGTCGCGGCCCGCGAGGAGAGCGTGCCCGGCCCGTGCTCGAGCCAGGCGTCGTCCTGGATGCCGAACTCGACGCCCCGCGCGCCCGCCGCGGTCCCCGGAAGGGCGAGGGCCGCCAGAGCGGATGCGGCGACGAGGGCGGCCAGGATCCGCATCGTTCCTATGTACCCGTTTCGTCGCCTGCCGAACGCGACGTTCAGATGTTCTTTACGAGGTCTTTGAGGACCACGAACGCTCGCTAGCGGTCCCCGGCGACGAAGAAGGCCGCCACCACGACCGCGTACCCGAGCACGAGGAGACCCCCGCGCAGGCGGCTCGAGCGGCCGTCGAAGAGGACGAGCGCCGTGAAGACCGTCGACCCCGCGAGCGCGGCCATCTCGACCGGGCGGAAGCTGAGCGCCAGCGGATCCAGGAGCCAGGAGAGGAGCGCGACCGCGGGAATCAGGAAGACCGCGACCTGCGCGGCGGAGGAGAGCGCGATCTCGCCGGCCAGCGCGATCTTGCCCCGGAACGCGACGACCACCGCGCCGCCGTGCTCCGCCGCGTTCCCAACGATCGCGACGATGACCGCCGCGACGAAGAACTCGGTCAGCCCGACCTTGTCCGCGAACACCTGGAGCGACCCGACGAGGATCTCCGCGACGAGGGCCGTGGTGATCGTTGCGGCGGCGAGGGCGAGGAGCGCGGAGCGAAGCGACCACGCCCGCACCTCCTCGTCGCTCGCCACGTGCAGCGCGCGGTGCCGCCGGAGCGAGAACCAGATGATCACGACGTAGACGAGGAGCACGACGACGGACACCGGCACGGAGAGCCTCGCGAGTGACTCGCGGTCGGGATCTCCGTCCCAGCTCGGGATCGCCGGGATCAGGAACATCACGGTCGCGAACGCGAGCAGCCCGAAGGAGAGGAAGCTCGAATAGCGGTCGAGCCGGCCACGCCCGCCGGCGAGGAGCGACGCACCGAGGACGAGCAGCAGGTTCGAGACGACGCTTCCGGTGAGCGACCCGCGGACGACCTCGGTGAGGCCCTCGTGCACTGCGATGAGGGCGATGATCAGCTCCGGCGCGTTTCCGAAGGTCGCGTTCAGGAACCCGCCGATCCCCGGCCCCGTGTGCTCGGCGGCGTGCTCCGTGGCCTCGCCGATGAGCCACGCGAGAGGGATGAGCGCGATGGCCGCGATCACGAACTCGGCCGTGTCCGGGATGTCCGCGAGGTAGTGCAGCGCGATGAGCACCGGCGCGAGGGCGAGCGTCCCGAAGAGCACCTTGCGGACCACGGCTCGGAACCCTATCCGGCCCGCCGACGCGTGCTCGCCGCCGGCGTGCGTGTCGCCCCTGCCTGAAAACCGCCAGGTTGTCAAGACTTGCGAGCAACGTACGCGGGCGAACACAATCGGTTCGTGCACGAGGCCGCGGCCGAGATCGGAATTCCCCTGCGCGCCCAGGACGAGGTCGAGTGCCGCCACTGCGCGGTGCACTGCGAGAAGGTGGTCTACCCGGGTGCATGCGTCCGGATGGCCTGCCCGTTCGTGTATGCGTACGAGGCGTGGGGGCGGACCTACATGGGCTGCCTGCAGAAGGTCTTCGACGTCGAGATCGATCTCCCGCTGCTCCAGGCGGCGGAGGCCGAGCGCGGCGGCTTCGGCCCCGTCCGCGCCCGGCGAGCGCCGCTTCCCATGTGTGACGTGGAGGTGGTCGAGACCTACGCGGGGCGCGAGGACGAGCTCGGCTGTCGCAACCCCGAGTTCCACGAGCTGCCGCGCGAGCGCGCGACGTTCAGGGTGTTCGCGCGCGTGGACGACGCCCGCTGACGCACGGCTAGCGGCCCGCAGGCCCTGCGTGGCGCGAGGACCGGCGACGGCGACCACGGCGGTGGAGCGCGCGCATGCGGTCGAGATCGTCGCGGCGCAGCCCGCCGTCCGGCCAGGTCTCGAGGATCGTCGGCAGCGCGCGGAAGGCCGGGTGCCCGAGAAACGTCGCCAGCCCGTCGCCCATGAGCCCCTCCGCGACGACCTCGTGCCGGTCGCGGTTCGTGCCGAGGCCCGTCTTCGCGTCGTTCACGTGGAGGACGCGCACGCGCTCCAGCCCGATCCGGTCGTCGAGGTCGGCGAGAGCGCGCCCGAGCGCGGCTGCGTCGGTCACGTCCACTCCCGAGGCCCACCAGTGGCAGGAGTCGAGGCAGATGCCGAGCCGCGGATGGGCGTCGAGCGAGTGGAAGAGGACGTCGAGCTCGCCGACCGAGCGCCCGATCGTTCCGCCCGCTCCCGCCGCGTTCTCCATGCACAGCCAGAGGCGGTCGGTCGTGAGGTCGAGCAGCTCGCGAAGCGGCGGCACCACGACCTCGACCGCCTCCTCGAATCCGTACCCGAGATGTGACCCGACGTGGAAGACGACCGCGTCCGCCTCGATCGCGCGTGCGACCTCCATCGTCGCCCGGAGCGCCTCGAGCGACTTCGCGCGCACCTCGGCGTCCGAGCTCGCGAGGTTGACGAGGTAGAGCGCGTGGCAGGAGACGTGGCGGACTCTCGCCTGTCGTCGCCGCTCGCGGAAGCGCGCGAGCTCTTCAGCCGAGTGCGCGGTCGGCCTCCACATCCTCGGACTCTGGGTGAACACCTGGACGCAGTCCCCGCCGATCTCCTCGACGCGGTCGACGGCCTTCGAGATCCCGCCCGCAGCCGAGACGTGCGCGCCGAAGAGCATCGGCGGATCGTACGGCGGCACGCGGGCGCCACTACGCTTGCCTGGTGTCCGTCCGCGTCCGCATGGCGCCTTCCCCCACCGGCCTCCTCCACATCGGCGGCGTGCGCACCTTCCTCTTCAACTGGCTCTTCGCGCGTGGCCGCGGGGGCGAGTGCCTCCTGCGCATCGAGAACACCGATACGAGCCGCGAGGTCGCGGAGGCGGTCGCGCAGATCGAGCGCTCGCTGCGCTGGCTCGGCATCGAATGGGACGGCGATACGAGTTTCCAGCTCGACGTGCTGGAGCGCGCGCAGGAGGAGGCGCGGCGCCTGGTCGACGACGGGGCGGCGTACGAGGACGAGGGGGCTATCCGGATCCGGATGCCCGAAGACGGCGACACGGGCTGGGACGACGCGATCAAGGGCCGGATCGAGGTCCCGAACGCGGAGCTCGAGGACCTCGTGCTCGTGCGCTCGGACGGCCGCCCGACCTACAACTTCGCCTCGCCCCTCGAGGACTGGATCGACGGGATCACGCACGTCATCCGCGGAGACGACCACGTCTCGAACACGCCGAAGCAGATCCGGGTGCTGGAGGCGCTCGGCGCGGAGCCGCCGGTGTACGCGCACGTGCCGAGCGTGTTCGGCGAGGATGGACGAAAGCTGTCGAAGCGGCACGGCGCGGTCTCGGTGGACGAGTTCCGGGAGGCGGGCTACGTCCCGGAGGCGCTCGGGAACTTCCTCGCCCTGCTCGGCTGGGCGCCCGACGGCGAGACGACGATCATGTCCACGGACGAGCTCGTCGAGCGCTTCTCGCTCGAGCGCGTCGGGTCGAGCCCCGCCACCTTCGACTACGCGAAGCTCGACTGGATGAACGGGGTGTACCTGCGGGCCATGGGACCGGACGAGTATGCGGACCGGCTCGTCGCGTACCTCGGGGAGCGCGGGATCGACTGGCCCGAGGCCCGTGTGCGCGCGGCGGCACCACTCGTGCAGGAGAAGATCGGGCGGCTCGGCGAGTTCCCCGGCTTCGCGGGCTTCCTCTTCCAGGACGTCGAGCCGGACCCCGGGCTGCTCGACGACCGCGTCCTCGGGGCTGCGCTCCCCGCGCTCGCCGCGACGGAGCCCTGGTCGGTGGTCGCGATCGAGGCCACGCTCAAGGGGCTCTGCGAGGAGCTCGGGGAGAAGCCGCGCACGGTGTACCTCCCGATCCGGGTCGCGGTCACCGGGTCGCGCGTGTCGCCGGGCCTGTACGAGAGCCTCGAGCTCCTCGGGCGCGAGGAGTCGCTCGCCCGCCTGGAGCGCGCGCGGGTGCTGGTGGCCGCGTGAGCGGCGCGTCCCGGCTCCGCGAACTCGTCGGGGCCGAGCTCGGGCCGTCCGCCTGGATCGAGGTCACGCAGGGTCGCATCGACGCGTTCGCCGGGGCGACGGACGACCCGCAGTGGATCCACGTCGACCCTGCCCGCGCCGAGGAAGGGCCGTTCGGGGGAACGATCGCGCACGGGTTCCTGACGCTCGCGCTCTGCGTTCCGATGCTCTACGAGCTGCTGCCCCCTGCGGGCGCGATGGTCGTCAACTACGGCGTGAACCGCGTTCGCTTTCCCGCGGCCGTCCCCTCGGGCAGCCGAGTGCGAGGCCGCTTCCGCGTGCTGTCGGTCGAGGACACGCCGGCCGGTGAGCGCGCGGCGATCGAGGCGACGGTCGAATGCGACCGCGCGGAGAAGCCGGTCTGCGCGGCCGAGCTCCTCGTCCTCACAGCGACCTAACAACCGCTTGCGCCGTCAGCCTCCTCTGGTACCTTGGCGCGCTGCTGTGCGCCTGAGTCGCATCCTCCTGCTCGCCGCCCTCGCGCTCGTCGCGGCGATCGTCGTCGTCCCGGGTGCCGTCGCGGGGAACTTCGACGAGCAGAGGATGGGATGCGCCGGCGAGGATCCGGCCATCTGCCCGACCGGCACGACCGGCCAGCCGTACTCCATCCCGATCGAGCTCCTGGGCGACGAGGACGAGCAGTGCGCCGTGTACTCGGTCAGCTCGGGCTCGCTCCCGCCCGGCATCGGCATCAACTCCGACCGGATCAGCGGAACGCCGACGCAGGCCGGGACGTACAACTTCTTCCTCACGGTCACGTACAACCGCGAGGCTTCGTGCCCGTTCAAGAACCCGTCGGACGACCCGTTCCGGATCTCGATCAACGAGGGCCTTCCGAAGCTCACGATCGGGCCCGAGAGCGCGCCGGTGGGCACGATGAGCACGCCGTACTCCCTTCAGATGACGGCCAGCGTCTCCGACGCGAAGACCTGGTCGATCGTCGACGGGGCGCTTCCCGCGGGGCTCGCGCTCGACGCGAGCAGCGGGCTGATCTCGGGCACGCCGACCACAGCCGGCACGTTCGGCTTCACCGTGCGCGCGGCCATGAACGGGGACTCGCGCTCGGACACGAAGGCGCTGGCGATCACCGTGCGCTCGCCGCTCACGCTGAGCCGCTCGACCACGCCGCTCGTCACGGAGGTCGGGCTCGAGTTCCACTACGCGCTCGTCGCCGCGGGGGGGACCGAGCAGTACACGTGGGCGCTCACCGGCGGCACGCTCCCGCTCGGCGTCGTGCTCCTGCCCACGGGCGAGCTCTCGGGAGTCCCGCAGGAGTCCGGTCGCTTCCCCTTCGCCGTCTCCATCACGGACACGGAGGGACGGGTCGCGGCCTTCTCCGGCAGGGTGCTCGTCGCGGAGACGGTGACCGTCTTCACCACGCAGCTCCGCGCGGGGAAGGTGGGTCGGCCCTACCGGGCCCGGATCCGGGCCCTCGGCGGCATCAAGCCCGTCAACTGGAAGCTCCACCGAGGGCCGCTTCCGCGCGGGGTGCGTTTCGACCGCACGCTGGGCAGGCTCGTGGGCACGCCGCGACGGCCCGGCAGGTACCGGATCGTGCTCGAGGTGACCGACGCGCTGGGCGTGAAGGACCGGGCCGTCTTCCGGCTCGTCGTCCAGGACGTAGAGAAGAAGAAGAAGAAGTCGAAGCGGCGCTAGAGGTCGGCCGGGCTATCCTCCGCGTGGAGGTGGGGCTCATGACGCACCGTGCGAGCGACGACCCGATGGGCGTGCTGCTCGTCTCGGCCGACGCGGCGACGATCGGGGAGTGGAGCCCTCGCCGGGTGGAGGCGCTCGACCGGCGCGAGCTGGAGCTGACCGACGCCGTCGAGACCGAGCTCCTCGGACCGTCCTACTCGCACCCGCGGGGCTCGGGCGAGAAGGCGACGGCTGCACGCTCGTCGAGCCAGCGCGACCTCTGGGAGCGGCGCATGGAGGAGCACCGCGTGAAGTTCGCTCGCTCGGCGGCGACCGACACTGCGAAGCTCGCGAAGTCCCGCGGCTGGGACGCGGTCCTCGTCCTCGGCGACCCGCGGAGGGGCGGGCCCGCCTGCGAGGAGCTCGAACGCGCCGGAGTCAGCGCAGTCCCCATCGCGAGCGTGCTCGACTGGATGCGGCCGGCCGCGCTCGCGAAGCGCCTCGCGCCGGACGTGGAGCGGGTGCGCGTGGCCGGCAGGCGCTCTGCCAGGAGGCGCTAGCTCGACCCGACGTCCGAGGCGTCAGCCGACGTACTCGTGGCCGGGGACGTCGTAGACGTCGAACGAGACGACCTCGAGGCCAGCGACCGTCATCAGCTGGTCACGCATCGCGCCGCGCCCCCGGCGGGCGGCGAGCTCCGCCTCGGCCGACTCCCAGAGCGTGACGACCCGCGAGGATCTGCCGTCCGGGTCCACGAACACGAACAGCCCGCGATACCCGTCGTACTGCCGGATCCAGCTACCGACGTCGCTGGAGAGCTCCGTGATCCCGGCGAGGCTCTCCGCCGGCCCGGACACCGTCGCCATCGCCGCCACCATCGCGGCAAGCTTACGGTGCCGCCAGCGATCGCGAGGGGGTGGCCGGGAGCTCCGTCTGTGCCCTGAAACGGGCAGCGTCGTGACTCGGTGACCGGAGACCTCCGCTTCCCGGAGCTGGGCGGCGCGCCGCCGGAACGCGTGCCGAACGCTCGTCGCGGGGGTGTCATCCCGGCGAGGTCTCACGGCGAGAGTCCCTTCAGCCACACTCGTCCGCGGCAGGTGATGCGCGGCACGGGAGGACGACGAATGCCCCCCGTCTGCTCGTCCTCGATCTGCAGGAGACCATGCGCGCGAAGCGCAACATCGACGTCAGGGTCAGTACCGAGCCGCAGCGATGCTGCGGATTTTCTTGGAGGCGACCCGACGAACCGCCCACGACCATTGGCCAGTCGACCGAGGAGGAATCTTGCGCGCACGTCTCGTGTTGCTCATGCTCGTCGCTCTCGTCGCTGTTGGGGGAGCATGGGCTCTGCTCGGCCGCGGTCCGGACGCCGGTGAGCGGTACGTCTCGGAGCACTCCGCCTCCGTCCCCGAGACCGCGCGGACGGTCACGATCTCGGCAACCATGCCTGCACCCTCGGCGCACCCACGCCGTCTGTCGGCGATGCTCGAATCCGGGACGATGCCCCCTGAGCCGATGATGGCCGAGGTGCTTACCGACACGGACTGTGCGCCCGACGCGCGAATGGTCTCACGCTGCCGAAACGAGATGCTCCTTGCGAGCGGAGGGAGAATCGTGCTTCGCCATCCTCATGACATGAGCAGCGTGCCCTGCCTCGCTCCCGAGGAGCAGGTGCTCCTCGTCCCGACCTCGGCCTGACATCCGGCGCGCCCCAACTCCATGGCTTGTAACGCGCTCGCACTAAGTACGTTTCCGTACTAACTACCGATGGCGGCGGCGGACTGCGTTGCGACCGTGGTCCTCTCGAGAGAGGAGGAGGTACCGCGATGATCCGGAACATGGGAACAGTCGATCGCGGCTTACGCGCCTTCGTCGTCGCTCCGCTCGCGATCGTGCTCGCGTCCGTTCTGGGTGCGGCCACTGTCGGCGGGATCGTCCTTTTCGTCGTCGCCGGGATCATGCTCGCGACGGCGGCCACGGGGTTCTGCCCGACCTACGTCGCGCTGGGAATCTCGACCGATCCCAACGGTCTGCATCGCGTCGGCCACGGCTTCCGCCACGGCCACGCGTAGGACCGAACCGAGAGTCGACTTCAGGAGGCAACGATGCGACGCCTAGCGCTCGGCGCGGCCTTCGTCGGCGTCGCCGTGCTGGGAGCACGGCTGATCATGGCGAGACTGCACGCACGCATGCTGGCCGCGTGCACGCACCTGTTCGAGGGGATGCCGGAGGACTTCCCGCCCAGACGGATGCTGGCCGGCATCGAGGAGATCCGCGAGAGCACCGCTCGAGCCCTCGTGCTCCTCGAGGAGCGGGAACAGGCGGTGAAGGGCACGGAGGTCCGTGCCGGTTCCTCGACGGGGCAGGCAGCGGCCCGGGACGTCAGCAAGGCGACAGAGCGCCTCGCCTCGGTCGGCGCGGGTATCTCCGAGCACGACGTGGCACCGGACGCGTAGGAAAGGAAGGTCATGAACGTCGCACAGATCATTCCGCTGGCTGACACCTGGGGTATGCATGGCGACGACGTCGGCGCGGGCTGGATGGCCCTGATGATGATCTTGATGGTGCTCTTCTGGGGGGCGGTGATCTTCGGCATCGTCTGGCTCGTCCGCGGCACCGTCGCGGGAAGGCGACCGTCCTCGGGCGCGCCGGAAAGCGCCCTGCAGATCCTCGAACGCCGCTTCGCCGAAGGAGCTATCAGCCAGGAGGACTACGAGGCGCGCCGACGGGTCTTGACCAACGGACGAAGCTGATGGTGCTCGGGACCCCTGCGGGCACGGAGCAGGAGTCCAGAGCACCCTCCCTCGGAAGCGCCGCTCTGGCGGGAGTGCTTGCGACCTACGCAATGGATCTGGCCGGGCGCAGGGTCATCGCACCCGCTCTCGGTGAGGGCAGCGGCGGTCTCGGGCGCTGGATCGGGCACATGTTCAGGGGCCAGTTCACGCACGAGGACATCACGAAGGCTGCGCCGGTCACGCATGAGGCCGAGATCGGGATGGTCGCGCACTACGGGATCGGCCTCGTCCTCGGCCTCGGCTACGCGCTCCTCTTGCGGGTCCCGCAGCAGCGGCCGAGCTCGCTCCCGCGCGCGCTCGGATACGGCGTCGCAACCACGGTGTTCCCGTGGTTCTGGATGTTCCCGGCTCGCGGCCAGGGTGTGCTGGGGCTTCGCGACGGCGACCTGCGGGCACCCGCGCGCGCGCTGTGCGCTCACGCTGCGTACGGCGTTGGTCTCGGCCTCGCGCTGCGCCCCTAGCGCCGCTCTGCCTCGCCGCCGGGGAGTGTCTCGCTCTCGCAGCGCGCGTCGAAGGCGTTGCGCCTGAATCGAGACCGCGGCATACCGGAGACTCCCGGGAACGACGCGAAGTCGAGCGCGTAGAGGGCGCGATACCCACGATCCGACGGTCGGCGATCACCGCGCGTTTCGCCGCCCCGTTCCCAGGAATTGCGCCCGGTAGTGCATCCGGAGCACCATCGGGCACCGCTGCCAGGGCACAACTCGCTCCGGCAAACACAAACCCCGCCGGAGCGGGGTTTGTGCTGACCGACCGCCAGACGGGTCGGAACTCACTGTCAAGGCCCATACGGGATTCGAACCCGTGCCGCCGCCGTGAGAGGGCGGTGTCCTAGGCCACTAGACGAATGGGCCGGAAGCCCCCGAAGGGTAGCGAACGGGCACGGGCGCTAGAAGGAGGTCTCGGGCTCTCTCGTGTCCAGCCGCTCCTCGAAGTCGCGCCGGATCGTCTCGCCGCTCGAGAGGACCGTCTCGTAGCGGGCCCGCCGGGGCGGGAGCTGCACGATCCGGACGTTGTCGTCCCGGTCGCCGTGGCAGCGGGCGTACGCCGAGGCCTCGTCGAGGGCCCGCAGTCGGTCTCGCTTCCGCTGTCCCCACACGTGTGCGGAGACCTACCAGAAGGGGCGGGGAAAGGAAACCCCCGGCCCGTTCCCGGGTGCGGAGTTTGCGACGAAAAGCGCGAGGGTCAGTACGCCGCCCAGCGACAGCTCCAAGGGCTCCAGTCCCGTCCCGAGCGGACGAAGTAACGGTGCGCGGCACGCGCCTGCGCGTGGGCCGAGGAGCCGTGGCCGAAGAGCCCGCGCTCGTGCGACCCCATCTGGAAGAGGCCGAGGTACTGGCCGTTCCGAGCGGTCGTGACGAGACGGGACTCGCACCACGCGATCTTGATCGCCTCCGAGGCGAAGCGTCCGAAGACCGCTCGAATCGCGGCCGTCGGCGGCGCCTTTGCCAGCCGGCGTGCCTGCCGACGGTCGACCAGGCGCTCGTAGTACGCGATCTCCCTCCTCACGCGTGCGAGGCGCTTGCTCGCTCGCCGGAACGCCTGCTGGCCAACTGCCAGCTGCTCGCCGGTCGCCTGCAGGACGCGCCGCTTCTCGAGGAATCGGATCGTGCCGCGCAGGCTGCGCGCCGCGGCCACCTTCCGCTCGAGAAGGACGCGAGGCGGCAGCGACCGCTTCTCGGCCGTCGTTCCCGCCCGGCGCTTCGCCGCGTCCTGGGCATCGCTCGTTGCCGCAGCGGCCTGTGTCACGAGAGCGAGCGCGCACAGGCCAACGAGGAACGCTTTCAGGTCCTTACCTCCTGAACGGGGACAGGGACGCGGCCTCGCACGGCGGCCGCTCGTGTCGCACGGATCGAAGGAAGGTAGCGAAAGCGATACGAGTTGTGCCGGAAAGGCTTACAAATACTTCAAGATGCGTGTCACGATCGTCGGCTCGAGTGACAACCGAGGCGCTCGCCTCCCGAAACGACGAGGGCCCGCCGCGAGCGGGCCGCACGAGGCTGCGGGGCAGGGATTCGAACCCCAACTTCCTGGTCCAGAGCCAGGCGTCCTACCGTTAGACGACCCCGCAAAGGGCCGCCAGGAGTCTAGCCGCTCAGCCGTGCGACCCTTCGGCGTCCCCGATCTCCAGTCGGTAGACGGGGACCAGGCGCTTCTCGGCCTCGGTGTCGATGCGGGCGACGACCTCGACGTACGGCTCGAGGCCGGAGCCTCGGAGCTTCGCCTTGAGCAGGCCGTCGACCTGGTAGATCCCGGACGAGTTGTTCATGACGATCTCGACCATCACGGGCCGGGTCTGGCCGTCCGCGATGCGCACCTCGTCGATCGCGGCCGCGGACAGCGAGTGGATCGAGACGGAGCCCCGCTCGAAGGGGATACGTGAACGCCCCTTCGCCATGTCCAGCGCGTCCGCGACGCGCAGGATGCCGGCCTCGAGGGAGAGGGGCTGCCCGTCCGCGCGATGGCTCGTGATCGCCTGCAGCACCTCGGACACGAGGACGGTGCGGTCGGGCTCGTCGTACAGGTCGGCGAGCAGCTCGCGCACCTTCGGCTCGGCGAGGAACAGGCTCCAGTCCTCGTGGTCACGGCGGTGCACCGACATGCCGATGTCGTGCAGCAGCGACGCGAGCACGACCACGACCTCCGAGTCCTCGACGGTGAGCCGGTAGTCGGCGACGAGCGAGGGCTGGACGCCGTTCTTCGTCAGCTGGCGGAGGAGCTTGAGCGCGATGTTGGTGACGATCTGGATGTGCACCCAGGAGTGGTCGTTGATCTCCAGGCGCACGACGGCGTTGACGTTCGCGACGTGCCACCAGGCCTTGACCTGGTCGTCGGTGGAGACCTTCTCGAGGAGCTTCCGGAGCTTGCGGTTCCCGCGCGCGGGCGCGCGGATGTGCATCCTGGCGACGGCCTCCTCCGGGGTCAGGAGCGTCCCGTAGGCGCTGTCCAGGGCGAGCGCCTCCTCCAGGACCTCCTCGGTCTCGCCCTCCGTCGCCCCGTCGGTCGTCATGTGGGAAGCCTAGACGGGGGCGCCGGTCAGGCGACGTCCGCGGCCCAGTCGCCGTACAGGCGGGTGTACGTGCCCCCGCCGGCGATCAGCTCCTCGTGCGTTCCCTGCTCCACGACCCGGCCGTGGTCGAGCACGACGATGAGGTCGGCGCCGCGAATCGTCGAGAGCCGGTGGGCGATGACGAATGCGGTGCGGCCCGCGAGCAGCGTGCGGAGGCCGCGCTCGATCCGGCGCTCGGTGCCGATGTCGACCGAGGACGTGGCCTCGTCGAGGATGAGGATGCGCGGGTCGGCGAGGAGCGCCCGGGCGAACGCGACGAGCTGGCGCTGGCCCAGGGAGAGCCGGAACCCGCGCTCCCCGAGGTCGGTGTCGAAGCCCTCGGGGAGCTCGCGCACGAACGCCGCGGCCCCGACCGCGGAAGCGGCCGCCCCGACCTCCGCGCGCGACGCCTCGGGACGGCCGAAGGCGATGTTCTCGGCGACGGTGCCGGAGAAGAGGAAGCCTTCCTGCGGGACGATCCCCAGCTGGCTCCTGAGCGACGCCTGCGTGACCTCCCTGAGGTCGTGCCCGTCGATCGTGATGCGTCCGTCGCGCGGGTCGTAGAACCGTGCGAGCAGCTTCGCGATCGTCGACTTCCCGGCGCCCGTGTGCCCGACGAGCGCGACGGTCGTCCCGGCGGGCACGTCCAGCTCGAGGCCGTGCAGCACCTCGGGTAGGTCGCCGTATCCGAAGCGGACGTGCTCGAAGTGGACGTGGCCCTCGATCCGGGGGAGCTCGCGCGCGTCCGCGGCGTCCACCACCTCCGGGTCCTCGTCGAGGACCGAGGTGATGCGGTCGAGCGCCGCAGCAGCGGAGAGGAAGGTGTTGTAGAGCTGGGAGAGCTGCTGGACCGGGTCGAAGAAGTTCGCGAGGTACAGCGTGAACGCGAGCAGCGTGCCGATGGTCAGGCTCCCGTCCACGACGAGCGCTCCGCCGAACCCGAGGACGATCGCCGTCGCAACCGAGGAGAGCACGTCCACCGCCGGGAAGTAGAGGCCGTTCAGCACGACCGTCTCGTAGTTCGACTCGCGGTAGCGCTCGTTCACGCCGCGGAACGTCGTCCGGCTCGTCGGCTCCCGGGTGAACGACTGCACCACGCGCATGCCCGAGATGTCCTCCGCGAGCGTCGCGGTGACGAGCCCGAGCCGCTCCCGCACGCGCCGGTACGCGCGGTTCGAGCGGGTCCGGAACCAGACGGTCGCCCCCGCCATGAGCGGGAGGACGACGAGCGTCGCGAGCGCGAGGCGCCAGTCGAGGAGGAAGAGGACGACCGCCGTCCCGGCCAGGAGCAGCGAGTTCTGGACGAGGCTGGAGAGGCCGTCGGTGACGAGCTGGTCGAGGGCCTCCACGTCGTTCGTGATCCGGCTGATGATCGCGCCGGTGCGGTTCCGCTCGTAGTAGCCGAGCGAGAGCTCCTGCAGGTGCCCGAAGAGGTCGGTGCGGAGGTCGGCCAGGGCGCGCTCGCCGACCCAGCCCGTGAAGTACGTCTGGAGCCCCGAGAGGGCGAACGCCGCGACGCCCGCGGCGACGAAGGCGGCCACGATCACGCTCAACGCGCCGAGGTCCTGCTCGGCGATCCCCTCGTCCACCGCGAGCTTGGCGAGGTACGGCGGCAGGAGGGCGACGAGCGTGAAGCCGAGGAGGGTCGCGATCGCGAGCGAGACTCTCGCTCTGTACGGGCGTGCGAGCCGCACGAGCACGCCGAGCCGGCGGCGCGTCTGCCGCCAGGACCAGTCGTCGACGCGCGCGCCGCGCTGCTCCGTCAGGTGGCTCCCGGCCTGCCAGACCCTCACCCGGCAACCACCTGCTGGAGGAGGCCGTGGTCGTGGATCTCCCGGAAGAGGGGACTCTCCTCGAGTAGCTGCGCCTGGGTCCCGCGGGCTGTGACGCGGCCCCGGTCGAGCACCACGATCTCGTCCGCGAGGGCGATCGTGGAGAGGCGGTGGGCGATGATGATCGTCGTTCGGTCGCGCATGACCTCGCGCAGGCCGGCGCGGATCCTCGCCTCCGTGGTCGCGTCCACGGAGGCGGTCGCGTCGTCGAGGACGAGGATCCGCGGGTCGATGAGCAGGGCGCGCGCGATCGCGATGCGCTGCCGCTGGCCTCCGGAGAGGGTGATCCCGCGCTCCCCGACGATCGTCTCGTACCCCTGCGGGAGCTCGGTGACGAAGTCGTGCGCCTGCGCGGCGCGGGCGGCCGCCTCGACGGCGTCGTGCGGCGCGTCCGGCATCCCGAACGCGATGTTGTCGCGGATGGACGCGGAGAAGAGGAACGGGTCCTGCGAGATCACCCCGATCTCGCGTCGCAGCGAGCGCCGCTCGAGGTCGCGCACGTCGATCCCGTCCACGAGCAGGCGCCCGGCGCTCACCTCGTAGAACCGGGGGACGAGGGCGGCGAGCGTCGTCTTCCCCGACCCCGTGCGGCCGATGAGCGCGACGGTGGTGCCGGGCTCGATGGCGAGGTCGACGTCCTCGAGCACGGGCCGCTCCGGGTCGTAGCCGAACCTCACGCCCTCGAAGACGACCGACCCAGGCCCGGGCGGGAGCGGCACGGCGTGCCGGGCGTCCGCGATCTCCTCCGGCTCGTCGAGGATCTCGAAGATCCGCTCGCCCGCCGCGATCGCCCGCTGGGCCTGGCCGACCCACATGCCGAGCATGCGGAGCGGCATGACGAGCATCGCGAGCAGGAGGTTGAAGGCGAAGAAGTCGCCCAGGCTGAGCGAGCCCGAGACGACCATGCGCCCGGCCACGAGCAGGACGGCCGCCTGGGCGAGGAGCGGGAGGAACGTGAGCAGCGGCACGTAAAGCGCGCGCTGCCGGTTCGCGGCGAGCGTCCGTTCGAAGACGCCATCTGCCGCCTCGGCGAAGCGGGCCCCCCTCCGCGGCTCCTGCGAGAAGGACTTGACGACGTGGACGCCCGCGATCGACTCCTCCGCGACCGTGGCCACGTCCGCGAGCTTCTGCTGCACGTCCCGCAGCACCGGGTGCGAGACCTGGCTGTAGCGGTACGCGACGAGCACGATGACCGGCGTGATCGCGAGGGCGACGAGCGCGAGCTTCCAGCTGTACAGGAAGAGCACCGCGGTCACGACGACGATCGTGAGCACGTGCTGGGCGAAGAAGATGAGGCCGTAGCCGAGGAAGAAGCGCACCGACTGGAGGTCGATCGTCGCCCGGGACATGAGCTGGCCCGTCTGGCTGCGGTCGTAGAAGCCGAAGGAGAGGCGCAGGAAGTGCCCGTACAGCTCGTCGCGGAGGTCGTACTCGACGCCGAGCGCCTGGCGTCCGGAGAGGAGCCGCCGGCCCAGCATGAGCGCGCCGCGCACGAGCCCGAGGCCGACGATGACGGCGATCCAGAGCGCGAGAACGGACGTGTCCGGGTCGTCCGAGAGCTCGTCGATCACGACGCCCGTGAGGACGGGAACGAGGATGCCGGCGACCTGGGAGCCGATCGCGAGCAGCGAGGAGACGACGAGGGAGGCGCGATACGGGCGGAGGAACGACAGCAGGCGAACGAACGTACGCCGCCCGGACCGTCGTCGTGTCGTCTCGTCCTCCTGCTCCGTCACGCCCTCGTAGGGTACGGATCGTGCTCGAGGCGGTGCCGAACGTCTCCGAGGGGCGGGACCGCCGCTCGATCGACGAGATCGGCCGCGCGTTCGCGAGCAGCGCGCGCCTCCTGGACGTCCACTCCGACCCGGATCACCACCGTTCCGTGTACACGCTCGCGGCGGAGCGCGGCGCGCTCGTCGACTCGCTCGTCGCGGGTGCCGAGCGCGCGCTCGACCTCGTCGACCTGCGGACGCACGAGGGTGTGCACCCGCGGGTGGGAGCAGTCGACGTGGTCCCGCTCGTCCCCCTCGCCGCGTCCGGGATGGAAGCTGCGAAGGAGGCGGCGCTCGTGGTCGCGCGCCGGCTGGGAGACCTGGGCGCACCGGTCTTCCTGTACGGCGAGGTGGGCGCGGGCAACCGGCGGCCGGTCTTCTTCCGGCGCGGCGGGCTCGCCGAGCTCGTCCGCCGGGTGGAGGCCGGCGAGCTCGTCCCCGACGCGGGTCCGGGCCGGATCGACCCGCGCACGGGCGCGATCCTCGTCGGCGCGCGGGCGCCGCTCGCCGCCTACAACGTCGAGCTCGCCGGCGCGGACGTCGCGGTCGCTCGCGAGATCGCCGCGGCCGTTCGCGAGAGCGGCGGGGGCCTGCGCGGCGTCCAGGCGATCGGGCTCGTTCTCCCGAGCAGCGGGCGCGTGCAGGTGAGCACGAACGTCGTCGACCTCGTGCGCTCGCCGCTGCACGTGGTGGTGGAGCGCGTGCGTGCGGAGGCGCGTGCGCGGAGCGTGCGGGTCGCCGGGGGCGAGCTCGTCGGCCTCGTCCCGGAAAGCGTCCTCGAGGCGGCTCGGGCCGCCGGGGTCGAGGTCCCGGGCGTCGACGAGTCCCGGGTGCTCGAACCGCTGCTCGGCCCCTAGCGATCTAGACTCGGGCCGTGCCGCGCACGATCGTCCTGAACGGGGAGGACCTGAGCCTGGACGACGTGTGGGACGTGGCCGTGCACGGCGCTCCGGCCGGCCTGGCCGACTCGGCGCGGGCGCGCATGCGGGCGGCGCGGGAGCTCGTGGACTCGGTCCAGGGCGAGCACACCTACGGAGTGAACACGGGGTTCGGCCGCTTCGTCTCCGAGCACGTGCCGGACGAGCTCGCCGGCGAGCTGCAGCTCCGGCTCCTGCGCAGCCATGCCTGCGGGGTGGGTGAGCCGTACCCGGACGACGTGGTGCGTGCGGCCATGCTCCTGCGCGCGAACGCGCTCGCGAAGGGCTACTCGGGCGCGCACGTGACGACGGTCGAGCTGCTCGTCGAGTGCCTCAACCGCGGTGTCCTGCCGGTCGTCCCGGCGCGCGGGTCCGTCGGGGCGAGCGGCGATCTGGCGCCGCTCGCGCACCTCGCGCTCCCGCTCGTCGGCGAGGGCGACGCGCTGGTGGAGGGCGAGCGGCTGCCCGGCGCGGAGGCGCTCCGGCGCGTCGGGCTCGAGCCCGTCAGGCTCGCGAGCAAGGAAGGCCTCTCGCTCGTCAACGGGACGCAGTTCATGACCGCGATGGGCGCGCTCGGCCTGGTGCGCGCGCGCCGGCTCGCGCAGACGGCGGACCTCGCGTGCGCGCTCTCGCTCGAGGCGCTGCAGGGCTCGCGCACGAGCTTCACCCCCGCCGTGCACCGCTCGCGCCCGCTCAAGGGGCAGGGAGAGGCGGCTGCCAACGTCTGGCGGCTGCTCGAGGGCTCGGCCATCATCGAGTCGCACCGCTGGTGCGACAAGGTGCAGGACGCGTATGCGCTGCGCTGCGCCCCGCAGGTGCACGGCGCGTGCCGGGACCTCCTCGAGTACGCGGAGGCAACGGTCGCCGTGGAGCTGAACGCGGCGACGGACAACCCCCTCGTCCTGCTCGAGGAGGGCGAGATCGTGTCGGCCGGGAACTTCCACGGCCAGGCGCTCGCCTTCGCGCTCGACGCGCTCGCGATGGCGGTGGCGGAGCTCGCGAGCATCTCCGAGCGCCGCACGGAGCGGCTCGTCAACCCGACGCTCTCGGACGGTCTCCCGCCCTTCCTCGTGGAGCGCGGCGGGCTCAACTCGGGCTTCATGATCACGCAGTACGTCGCCGCCGCCCTCGTCTCGGAGAACAAGGTGCTCGCGCACCCGGCCAGCGTGGACTCGATCCCGACGAGCGCCGGGCAGGAGGACCACGTGTCGATGGGGAACGCGGCCGGGCTGAAGGCGCTCCGCGTCCTGGACAACGCCGAGCGAACGCTCGCCATCGAGCTCCTCGCAGGGGCGCAGGCGATCGAGTTCCTCGCCCCGCTCCAGCCCGGGAGCGGCGTGCGCTCGGTGCACGACGTCGTGCGCACGCTCTCCGCGCGGCTCGAGGAGGACCGCTCCCTGAGCGCGGACATCGAGCGCGTCGCCGAGGCGATCCGGGCCGGAGCGGTGGTCGACGCTGCGGAGCGGGAGATCGGAGCCCTCGCGTGAGCAACGCTCGCCTTGGGCCCGCGTTCGCGGGGGAAACCATGTTCGTCCCGCGAGCCCCCCTCTTCTCGAGGACGTGGGGACCGTCCAGCCTCCGCACATCCCTCCATGCTCACAGGCCTCCGGAGGTGGGCCCTTGAGCCGCGTGGCGTCCGCCGAGGAGCTCGTCGAGGCGCTCTGCGGCGACCTGGGTCGCGTGTCGGCCCCACGCGGGACGACGCTGAACGCCCGATCGTGGCAGACCGAGGCGCCGCTGCGGATGCTCCTGAACAATCTCGACCGCGAGGTCGCCGAGCACCCCGAGCAGCTCGTCGTGTACGGCGGGACCGGCCGGGCAGCGCGGAGTCACGAGGCGCTGAAGGGGATCGTGCGCACGCTCCTCCGGCTCGGCGACGACGAGACGCTCCTCGTCCAGAGCGGGAAGCCCGTGGGTGTCTTCCGGACGTCCGAGTGGTCGCCTCGCGTGCTGATCGCGAACGCGCTGCTCGTGCCGCGCTGGGCCTCGTGGGACGAGTTCCGCCGGCTCGAGGCCGAGGGGTTGACGATGTTCGGCCAGATGACCGCCGGGAGCTGGATCTACATCGGGACGCAGGGGATTCTGCAGGGCACGTACCAGACGTTCGCCGCGGCGGGGGAGGCTCACTTCGGCTCGGCGGACCTCACCGGGAGGACGATCCTCACCGCGGGGCTCGGCGGAATGGGCGGCGCGCAGCCGCTCGCGGCGACGATGGCGGGCGCCGCCATCCTCTGCGTCGAGGTCGACCCCTCGCGGATCGAGCGGCGGCTCGAGACGCGGTACCTGGACGAGGCGACGGAGTCCCTGGAGGACGCGGTCGGGCGGGTGCGCGCCGCCGCCCGCGAGGGGCGGCCGCTCTCCGTGGGGCTGCTGGCGAACGCCGCCGACGTCGTGCCCGAGCTCGCCCGCCGCGGCGAGGCCTTCGACCTCGTCACCGACCAGACGGCGGCGCACGACCCGCTCACCGGCTACGTGTCGCAGGGGCTCGACGTCGAGGCTGCGGCCGAGCTGCGCGCGCGCGACCCGGAGGAGTACCTGCGCCGCGCCCGCGCCTCGATCGCCGTGCACGTGCAGGGGCTCCTCGAGCACCTGCGCCGGGGCGCCCACGTCTTCGACTACGGGAACAATCTCCGCGGGGAGGCTCGCGAGGCGGGCGTCGAGGACGCGTTCGCGTACCCAGGCTTCGTCCCCGCATACGTCCGGCCGCTCTTCTGCCGGGGCATCGGACCCTTCCGCTGGGCGGCGCTCTCTGGCGAGCCGGGCGACATCGCGGAGATCGACCGCGAGCTCGCGCGGCTCTTCCCGGACGACGCTCTCCTGCGGAGGTGGCTCGAGCTCGCCCCGGGGCGGGTCGCGTTCCAGGGACTGCCCGCGAGGATCTGCTGGCTCGGCTACGGCGACCGCGCGCGAGCGGGTCTGGCGGTGAACGAGCTCGTCCGCTCGGGACGGGTCTCGGCGCCCGTCGTCCTCGGCCGCGACCATCTCGACGCCGGCTCCGTCGCGTCCCCGTTCCGCGAGACCGAGGCCATGCGGGACGGCTCGGACGCGATCGCGGACTGGCCGATCCTGAACGCGCTCGTCAACGTCGCCGCGGGCGCGACCTGGGTGAGCGTGCACCACGGCGGGGGCGTCGGGATCGGCAACTCGATCCACGCGGGCATGGTGGTCGTCGCGGACGGGACGGACGCCGCCGCGGCGAAGCTCGAGCGGGTGCTGACGACCGATCCGGGAACCGGGGTGATGCGGCACGCCGACGCCGGGTACGAAGAGGCGCTCGAGATCGCGCGCGACCGCGGGCTCGACCTGCCGTCCGTCCCCGGCGCAGGCGAGTGAGCCCGCCGGCCGGGCGGCTGCTCGTCCGCGATCTCGCGCAGGTCGCGAGCCCGTCCGGAGCGAGCGCGCCCCTCCGCGGCGCGGAGTTGGGGGCGATCGACGTCCTCGAGCACGCGTACGTGCTGTGCGAGGGCGGCCGCATCCTCGGGGTGGGGGAGATGCGGCTGCTCAAGCCGCTCGACGGCGAGGTCGAGGAGCTCGACGGTCGCGGGCTCTCGGCCGTTCCCGGGCTCGTCGACTGCCACACGCACGCGTGCTTCGCCGGCGACCGCGTGGGCGAGTTCGCCATGCGGGCCGCAGGCGCGACCTACGAGGAGCTCCACGCCGCGGGCGGCGGGATCCTGTCCACGGTGCGTGCGACGCGGGCCGCGGGGGAGGAGGGGCTCGCAGCGGCGCTCGAGCGCCATGTCGGGTGGATGCTCCGCGCCGGGACGACGACGTTCGAGGCCAAGTCCGGGTACGGGCTCGACCTCGAGACGGAGCTCGCGCAGCTCCGCGCGGTCCGCGCCGCGGGCGGAGTCCCAACGTGGCTCGGCGCGCACGCGGTGCCTCCGGAGCTGGCGGAGGAGGGGGCAGACGCGTACCTCGACTTCGCGCTCGCCCAGGTGCTGCCCGAGGCGGCTCGGCTGGCCGTCGCGGCGGACGTGTTCCTCGAGCGGGGAGCGTTCGACGCGCAGCAGGCGCGCCGCTACCTCGTCGCCTGCCGGGCCGCAGGCCTCGAGCTCCGCCTGCACGGCGACCAGTTCACGGAGCTCGGCGCGATCCCGCTCGCGGTCGAGCTCGCGGCGCGCTCGGTCGACCACCTCGAGGCGACCGGGCCCGCCGGGATCGCACATCTGGCCGCGAGCGACGTCACCGCCGTTCTCCTCCCGGCGAGCGCGCTCTTCCTCGGTCGACCGATGCCGCCCGCCCGGGCACTCGTCGACGCCGGGGCCGCGGTCGCGCTCGCGACCGACTTCAACCCCGGGAGCGCGTTCTGCGAGAGCCTTCCCCTCGTCTGCTCGCTCGCCTGCACGCAGCTCGGGCTCGCGCCCGAGGAGGCGCTCGCCGCGTGCACGGTGAACGCCGCGCACGTGCTCTCCCTCGCGGACCGGAAGGGACGCCTTGCGCCCGGCCTGGACGCGGACCTCCTCCTCGTCGCCGCCGACGACTGGCGCCACGTCGCGTACCACCTCGGCGGGCCCGTCGTGCACGCCGTCGTCCGAGGCGGGCGGGTCGCCTGGACCACCAGGGCATAATCGGGCCATGGCCACTCGCAAGCAGCGCCGCCGCAGGGCGAAGGAGCAGCGCCACGAGTACGTCTGGGCCGACGACGAGGGGAACGAGCTCGCTCCGGACGAGGTCCCGACGAGGAAGGCCGAGTCGAGGACGACGAGGTCAGCCCGCACCGCGGGCCGCCAGGCTCAGCCGCCCTCCTGGTCGCGCACGCTCAAGCGCGCGCTGATCTTCGCGCCGATCATGTTCGTGACCGTCTACCTCCTCTCGGGCGACCTCCCGCTCGCGCAGCAGATCTCGCAGACGGCCTTCATCGTCGCGATCTTCGTTCCCTTCAGCTACTTCCTCGACAGCGTCTTCTGGCGCTCGTACCAGAAACGCCTCGCGCGCGAGCAGCACGCGGACCGCGAGCGCGCGGCCTGACGACTGAGGGCAAGATGGCGCTCCGGGTCGAACAGCTGCCGCTCGGACCGATCGGGACCAACACCTACGTCGTGCGCTCGAGCGCCTCGGCGGGCGAGGCGGTCGTCGTCGACCCGAGCGGCGACGCGACGGAGCTCCGGCTTCTGCTCGCGCGCCTCGGCGCGCGCTGCGCGGCGATCCTCGTGACGCACGGGCACTGGGATCACCTCGTCGGCGTTGCGGACCTCGCCGAGGGCACCGGTGCGCCGGTACACATGCCCGAAGGCGAGAGACAGCTGCTCGAGCAGCCGGGAGTGTTCGCCCCGATGGGGGGCGGCTATGCCGCGTACGTCCCCGACGTCGTCCTGCAGGGCGGCGAGACGATCGAGGCGGCCGGGATCCGGTTCGACGTCCTCTCGGTGCCCGGACACTCGCCGGCGCACCTCGCCTACCACGCCGACGGGTGCCTGTTCTCGGGCGACGTCCTCTTCGCCGGCTCGGTCGGACGCACCGACCTGCCCGGCGCGGACTGGGACACGCTCCTCACCTCCATCCGCACGCTCCTCGACCGGTTCCCGCCGGAGACGGCCGTCTACCCCGGCCACGGGCCCGCCACGACGCTAGGCAACGAGCTCGACCGGAACCCGTTCCTGGCCGACCTGCGTGCGGAGCGCACGGCGTGAGCGCGCGCGGACGGCTCGAGCGACCGCGCGGAACGCACGACGTCGTCCCCTCGGAGCAGCCGCTCTGGAGGCACGTCGTCGGAGAGGCCGAGCGCCTGTGCGCGCTGTACGGGTACCGGCCGATCATCACCCCGCTCTTCGAGGACACGGCGCTCTTCGAGCGCACCTCCGGCGCGGGGTCGGACGTCGTGCAGAAGGAGATGTACTCCTTCGACGACCGCAGCGGCCGCTCCCTCACACTGCGCCCGGAGGGCACTGCGCCCATCTGCCGCGCCTACGTCGAGCACGGGATGCACCGCGACGCCCAGCCCGCGAAGCTGTACACCGTCGGCCCGATGTACCGCTACTCGGCGCCCCAGCGGGGCCGCTACCGCGAGCACTGGCAGCTCTCGGTCGAGGCGATCGGCTCGGACGAGCCGTCCGTCGACGCGGAGATCGTCCAGCTCTACCACGCGCTGCTCGTCCGGCTCGGGATCTCGGACTTCTCCCTCGCGCTGAACTCGATCGGCTGCCGGGAGTGCCGGCCCGCCTACCTCGAGCGGCTGAGCGCCTGGCTGGGCGCGAACGCCGAGCGCCTCGACGAGCCGACCCGCGAGAAGGCCGCGACGAGCCCGCTGCGGGTCTTCGACAACCTCGAGACGAAGCCTCGAGCGGTACAGGAGGCGCTACGGGAAGCGCCGACGATCGGCGAGTCCCTCTGCGAGGCGTGCCGCGAGCACTTCGCCGTCGTCCGGCGGGACCTCGACGCCCACGGGGTTCCCTACCACCTCGTCCCGACCCTCGTGCGGGGGCTCGACTACTACACGCGCACGACCTGGGAGTTCCTGGGGCCGGACGAGGGCGCGCAGAGCGCGCTCTCCGGCGGCGGTCGCTACGACGGCCTCGTCGAGGAGATCGGCGGCCCGCCGACGCCCGGCGTCGGGTTCGGGGCGGGGATCGAGCGGCTCCTCCTCGCGCTCGAGCACGCGGGCGTCGAGGTCGCCCCGGCGGGGACCGACGTCTTCTTCGCCCTCGAGGACGGCGCGCCGCGGGAGCGGGTGGCCGTCTGGCTCGGCACGCTCCGCGCGCTCGGCGTCGCCTGCGACACGGACTACGCCGGTCGCTCGCTCAAGGGCCAGCTCACCCAGGCCGGGCGCCTCGGGGCCGCGACCGTCGTCGTCGTCGGCGCGGAGCGCGCCACGATCCGGCGGGCCGGGGGCGAGGACGAGGCCGTGGCGCTCGACGAGCTCCCCGCGAGGCTCGCGCCGTGAGCTGGCGCGACCTGATGTGCGGTGAGCCGCGTCCCGAGCACGTCGGCCGGCGGGTCACGCTCGCCGGCTGGGCCGCTCGACGTCGCGACCACGGCGGCCTCGTCTTCGTCGACCTCCGCGACCGCACGGGGCTCATGCAGCTCGTCGTCAACCCGGAGCGGAGCCCGGCCGCGGCCGGGCTCGCGAAGGAGATCCGAAACGAGTTCGTGCTCCGCGCGACCGGCGAGGTGGTTGCGCGCTCGTCCGAGACCGTGAACCCGGGGATGGCGACGGGCGAGGTCGAGCTACAGGTGGACGAGCTCGAGATCGTGTCCCGCTCGACAACGCTCCCGTTCCAGCTCGACGAGGAGGGCGTGGACGAGACGCTGCGTCTGCGCTACCGCTGGCTCGACCTCCGCCGGGACAAGCTGCAGCGGAACATCGTGCTCCGCGCGCAGCTCGTCTCCACCATCCGCCGCGTGATGGAGTCGGCGGGCTTCCTCGACATCCAGACGCCGATCCTGTTCAAGCCGACGCCCGAGGGAGCGCGCGACTTCGTCGTCCCGAGCCGGCTCCAGCGTGGGCGGTTCTATGCGCTCCCGCAGAGCCCGCAGATCCTCAAGCAGCTCCTCGTGATCGCCGGATTCGACCGCTACTACCAGATCGCGATCTGTTTCCGGGACGAGGACCTCCGCGCCGACCGCGTGCAGGAGATCACGCAGCTCGACGTCGAGATGGCCTTTCCCGAGGTCGAGTTCATCGTCGAGCTCATGGAGCGGATGTGCGTCGAGGTGTGGCAGGAGTGCATCGGGGCCGAGCTGTCTCCGCCCTTCCGGCGGATGACGTACGCGGAGGCGATGCTCCGCTACGGCACCGACAAGCCGGACCTCCGCTACGGCCTCGAGATCGAGGACGTCACGGAGCTCACGCGCGGCTCCGGGTTCCGCGTGTTCGCAGACGCCCCCACGGTCCGCCTCGTACGAGTGCCCCGCATCTACTCGCGTGCCGACCTCGAGCGTCTGGAGACGCGGGCGAAGGAGCTCGGCGCGAAGGGTCTCGCCTACCTCGTGCACACAGAGGACGGGGAGGTGCGCTCGCCCATCGCGAAGTTCCTGTCGGAGGATGAGCTGGCCGCGCTCCGCGGCGAGCGCGGGACGACGACGCTCTTCGGCGCGGACGACCCCGAGCTGGTGGCGAGGGTGCTCGGGATGCTCCGCGAGCAGCTCGCGCGCGAGCTCGAGCTCATCGACGAAGACCGCTTCGAGCTCGTCTGGATCACGGACTTTCCGATGTTCGAGTGGGCGGAGGAGGACGAGCGCTGGGCCGCGCGCCACCATCCCTTCACACGGCCGACGCCGGACTGGGAGGAGGGGTTCGACCGCGACCCTGCGAACGCCCTCGCGGTTGCGTACGACCTCGTCGCGAACGGGAACGAGATCGGCGGCGGGTCGCTGAGGATCCACGAGCCGGACCTGCAGGCGCGGGTGTTCGACGTCCTCCGGCTGTCGCAGGACGAGCAGCGCGCGAAGTTCGGCTTCCTGCTCGACGCGCTCGCCATGGGGGCGCCGCCGCACGGCGGGATCGCGTTCGGCATCGACCGCATGCTGATGGTGGTCGCCCAGGAGCCGAACCTGCGGGACGTGATCGCCTTCCCGAAGAACCAGGCCGGCGTCGACCCGATGAGCGGCGCTCCCTCCGAGGTGACGCGGGAGCAGCTCGACGAGCTCGGGATCCGGGTCGTCGAGCCGCCCGCGTGAACGGCGCACGCCCTGCGCCGTAGCCGTCGCGTGCGCCACACTTCGCGCGCGTGACGGAATTCCTCCCGCAGCGGCTCGTCCTCCTCGCCGCAGTCGCGCTGCTCGCGGCCGTCTCCGCGCTCGCGCTCGTCGAGCGGCTCCCGGAGGACGACTCGACGTTCACGAGCGCGCCGGCTCCGGCGGGCTGGAACACGGCGTTCGCGGGCTCTCGCGGCGCGGTCGGAGACGCCCAGCGGACGACGTGCGGGCAGGTCCTCGCGGCGGAGTCGGTCGGCGTCACGCACCCCGTGCTGCCGTGTGGCGCTAAGCTCGTGCTCCGCTACGGCGACCGGCAGGTGCTGACCGAGGTCATCGACAACGCCCTCGTCGAGCCGGGCCGCCAGCTCGAGGTCACGGATACGCTCGCCGGCATGCTCGGAGTCGAGGACACCGTCGAGCTCGAGTGGCGCTTCGCGGTCGAGGCCGGCTAGCGAGCTCCCTAGCGCGCGATCGCCCCGGGCGAGTACGATGGGACCGCTCGACCCTGTGCGTGGCCCCGGCCTCAACGTGAACCAACACACACGCGAGGGGAGCCGGAGTCGGAGCAAGGCCTGGCCGACGCTTCGCACGGCACCCACCTGGCTTGCCAGGTTCGCAGCGGCCGGGGCATCACCGGCAGGGTGGAGCATGTTCGTTAGTGCGCAAGGCCGGAAGACGGCTAGCGCCGTCTTCCGGCCGCGCGATAAACCCCTGAAGCCGGTCGCTTCGCGACCGGGTCGCCGCGTGAGGCGTTGGAGCCGGCTGGCGTTGGTCTCCGGTAGGGCGATAAACCCCTGAAGCCGGTCGCTTCGCGACCAGTCGCTGCGGAGTTCGGGGAAACGCAGCTGGCGCCGTCTTCCGGCTGCGCGCGAAACGCTCAAGCCGGTCGCTTCGCGGGTCGGTCGCTTCGCGGAGTTCCTCGCTAGCCTGCCTCGATGGCACACGAGGTTCTCGGAGACGCGACGCGGGCCGGCGAGTGGCGGGCCGTGCGCCTGCGGGTGGACGGGGAGCGCATCGTCGGGTCCGACGCGGAGGGGCTCGACCGGCCCCTCGCCGGTCTGACGCTGCTCGAGGCCGCCACGGTCGGCGGCGAGCCGCTCGCGGTCGATGCGCTGGCCTCCGCGCTCGGGCAGGTCGTCCGGGCTTCGCCAGCCTCGGGGCGGGTCGCGGTGGCGATGAGCGGCGGGGTGGACAGCGCGGTCGCGCTAGTGCGCGCCGGGCCGCGGGCGGTCGGGGTCACGCTCCGGCTGTGGCAGGACCCGCACGGGCCGAGCGCCGAGCGCGCTTGCTGCTCGACGGAGGCCGTGGCGGCAGCACGCGCGACCTGCCACGACCTCGGGCTGCCTCACGTCACCCTCGACCTGCGAGAGGGGTTCCGGGAGGCGGTCGTCGAGCCGTTCGCCGCCGGGTATGCGGCCGGCGATACGCCCAACCCGTGTGCGCGCTGCAACGGCGCCTTCCGCTTCGACGCCCTCCTCGCCTTCGCGGAGCGCGTGGGCGCGGAGGAGCTCTGGACCGGCCACTACGCCCGCGTCGTCGAGCGCGAGGGACGGCTGCTCGTCGGTCGCGGTGCGGATCCCGACAAGGACCAGTCGTACATGCTCTCGCTGCTCGATCCCGCGCAGCTCCGCCGCATCCGCTTCCCGCTCGGCGGTCAGTCCAAGGCGGAGACCCGTGCCGAGGCGGCCGGCGCCGGGCTCGCGGCCGCAGGGCGGGCCGAGAGCCAGGAGGCGTGCTTCCTCGCGGGCGGTGACTACCGACGCTTCCTCGAACGCCGAGGGCTTTCGCGGGCCGAGGGCCGGATCGTCGACCTGGAGGGGAAGGAGCTCGGGACGCACCGGGGCTTCTGGCGCTTCACACCAGGGCAGCGGCGCGGTCTCGGGATCGGCGTCGGGCGCCCCCTGTACGTAGTGGGCACCGACGCGGCCGCGAACGCCGTCGTCGTCGGCCCGCGCGAGGCGCTCGCGGCGCGTCGCGTCGAGGCCGAGGGCAGGCTGTACGCCCCCGCCGAGCGGGTCTCCGCGAAGCTCCGCCATCGCTCGGCGCCCGTCGCGGCCCGCGTCTCCGCAGCGAACGGCGGCTTCGTCCTCGAGCTCGCGGAGCCCGCTCACGCCGTGGCCCAGGGGCAGGTGGCGGCGCTGTACGACGGCGACGCCGTGGTCGGGGCCGGGGTGATCAGGCGCGTGGCGTGAGCGCCAGTCACTAGGATCCGGCCGATGACCGTCCTCGCGTCGACCTCCGGCGACGTCCTCAACTATGCGCTCGCCGTCTTCTTCGTCGTGGCGGGTGCCGCGCTCGCGTACATGCTCGTGCGGCTCGGCGGCACGTTCGCGCGGCTCTCGGCGTTCATCAGGGGCACCGAGCGGGACCTCCTGCCCGTGATCGTGAAGTCCGGAGGGACGATCGACCGCGTGAACGACCAGCTGGACAAGATGGACGTCGTCACCGACAGCGCCGTGTCGATGGCCGAGAGCGCGGACACGGCCGTCCGGGCGGTGTCCACGGCGATCACCACCCCCGTGAAGAAGGTCTCCGGGGTCGCCTCCGGCGTCGCCCACGGATTCGCGGCGCTCCGCGCCCGGAAGGACGTCGGCGAGGCGGTGAACGTCGCTCGCGACGCCGCGGCGCGGCGGGAGTCGGAGCTCGACGAGGAGCTACGGGCGGCGAGCCGGCCCTCCCCCGACGGCACGCCTCCGGCCGTCTGAGCGGCGAGGGGGCGGAAGCGCCCGCTCGTACAATCCACGGGATGCGCACGACCGCCGAGCTCCGCGAGGGCTTCCTCGGCTTCTTCGAGGAGGAGGGCCATCTCCGCGTGCCGTCCGCGTCCCTGATCCCGCCCCCGGACGATCATTCGAGTCTCCTCACGACCGCCGGCATGCAGCCGCAGATGCCCTTCTTTCTCGGGCTCAGGCCGCCACCCGCGCCGCTGACGACGACGAGCCAGAAGTGCTTCCGTACGGTCGACATCGACGAGGTCGGGCTCGACGCCTCGCATCTCACGTTCTTCGAGATGCTGGGCAACTTCTCGTTCGGGCAGTACTTCAAGGAGGGCGCGATCGAGCTCGCGACGGCGTTCGTGCGCGAGCGGATGGGGCTCGACTGGGAGCGTGTCTGGGTGACGGTCCACGCCGGCGATCCGCAGTTGAGGCTCGGCCCGGACGAGGACGCGATCGAGCTCTGGCAGCAGGCGGGGATGCCCGCGGAGCGGATCGTCCCGCTCCCCACCTCCGAGAACTTCTGGTCGGTGGGCGGGCCGGGACCCTGCGGGCCGGACTCGGAGATCTACTGGGACTGGGGCCCGGAGCACGGGTGCGGCGAGCCCGACTGTGCGCCCGCCTGCACGCGCTGCGAGCGCTTCCTCGAGTTCTGGAACCTCGTCTTCATGTCGTACGAGCTCCATCCCGACGGCACGCTGACGCCGCTCCCGCAGCAGAACATCGACACCGGGCTCGGCCTCGAGCGCGGCGCGGCGATCCTGCAGGACGTCAGGTCGGTGTACGAGACGGACGGCTACCGGCAGATCACGGAGTGGATCGCCGCCGAGTCGGGCGTGGCGTCCGGCGACTCGCCGGCGGCCACGAAGGCGCACCGTGTTCTCGCAGATCACGGCCGCGGCATGACCTTCCTCGTCGGGGACGGCGTGACGCCGTCGAACGAAGGGCGCGGGTACGTGCTGCGGCGGATCATCCGGCGTGCGGTCCAGCAGGCGCGGCGGATCGGCCTTCCCGAGGTGTACCGCCTCCCCGCGGTGGTCGTCGAGCAGATGGCCGACGCGTATCCCGAGCTGCGCGAGCGGGCGGCCGAGATCGAAGGTGTCGTCCGGGCCGAGGAGGAGCGCTTCGGGGAGACGCTGGAGCGGGGCCTCAGGCTCTTCGAGGACCTCGCGGGGAACGAGTCGGTCTCCGGAGAGGAGGCCTTCACCCTCGCGGCCACGTACGGGTTCCCCGTCGAGCTGACCGTCGAGCTCGCGGAGGAGCGAGGGCAGCCGGTAGACCTCGACGGCTACCGGGCGGCGATGGAGCGCCACCGCGAGATCTCCCGCGCCGCCGGGAGCACCGACCTCCAGCGCGCCGCGGACTTCGCCCGCTACGCCGGGTTCGAGACCGAGTTCGTCGGCTACGCGAAGACCGACGTCCTGACCCAGATCGGTGCGCTCGAGGAGATGGAGGACGGGCTCTTCCTCGCGAAGCTGCGCGAGTCGCCGTTCTACCCGGCGGGCGGCGGCCAGGTCACCGACCGGGGGACGCTGGAGCTCGACGGCTCGCCGGAGGTTCGTGCGGAGCTCGTCGACGCCTACCGCTTCGAGGACGACCAGGTGCTGCTCTTCCGCGGGTCCGGGTTCTCGGGCGGCGACCGCGTGCGCGCGCTCGTGCCCTGGAGCGTGCGCTTCCCCACGATGGCGAACCACACCGGGACGCATCTCCTGCACCGCGCCCTGCGCGACGTGCTGGGCGAGCATGTGCGCCAGGCGGGCTCGGCGGTCCGGCCGGACAAGCTCCGGTTCGACTTCACGCACGAGCACGCGCTCGGCGCGGACGAGCGCGAAGCCGTCGAGCGCGCCGTGAACGAGCGCATCTTCGCCGGGCTCCAGGTCAACGTCTTCGAGACCCCGATCGACGAGGCGCGCCGGCTCGGCGCGACGATGCTCTTCGGCGAGAAGTACGGCGAGATCGTGCGCGTCGTCGAGATCCCGGGCTACGCGACGGAGCTGTGCGGGGGGACCCACGTCTCGACGACCGCGGAGATCGGCGCCTTCGTGATTCTCTCCGAGGGCTCGGTCGGGGCCGGCGTGCGGCGCATCGAGGCCGTCACCTCGGGGGACGCCTGGGCGCTGCTGCACTCGCGCTCGCGGGAGCTGGACGAGCTGCGCTCGGAGCTCGAGAGCGTGCGCAGGGAGGCGAGGAGACGTCCTGCCGCGGAGCCCAGGGCGGAGGCGGACGCGGACGTTCGCGTCGAGGGCGGCGTCAACGTCATCGTGCAGTCCGTCGAGGGACTCGACGCGGACGCCCTGCTCGACCTCTCCGACCGGTTCAAGCAGCGGCATGCGCCGGCGGCGGTCGTGCTCGGCTCGCGCGAGGACGGCAAGGTGCACCTGGTCGCGAACTTCGACGACTCGGTCGCCCGCCGGGTGAGCGCGTCCGATGTCGTGCGGCAGGCGGCCGCGATCGTCGGCGGAGGTGGCGGCGGCCGGCCGACGATGGCGCGCGCGGGCGGCAAGGACCCCGAGAAGCTCGGCGAGGACGGGCGTCGCCGTCACCGACGCGACGGGGGAGATCGCCCGTCCCCTGACGGTCGTAGAGCGCGCTGCTTCGGCCGACGGTCTCGCCCGCATCGCAGAACTCGTCCGCGAGCACCAGGTCGCGCGCG
>Ga0075313_1000017_pt1 | contig 34992 bp, 30 predicted proteins | sample MayberryNE_Catta_3_FD_120051 | JGI IMG/M metagenome (GOLD analysis project Ga0075313, IMG submission 120051) | Natural and restored wetland microbial communities from the San Francisco Bay, California, USA, that impact long-term carbon... | ecosystem: Environmental > Terrestrial > Soil >...
CCGGCGAGGGCGACGCGCGGCTCCGGGATCGTGGAGAGCATCGTGTCGAGGATGGACTCCCGCGCCCGCTTCGCCTGCTCGAGCGCCGAGCGCATGATCTCCTGCGTGACGCCGGTGATCTTGATGTCCATCTGGAGGGCCGTGATGCCCTCGACCGTCCCGGCGACCTTGAAGTCCATGTCGCCGAGGTGGTCCTCCGCTCCCTGGATGTCGGTGAGGATGACGTAGTCGTCGCCCTCCTTGACGAGGCCCATGGCGATGCCGGAGACGGGCGCCTTGATCGGCACGCCGGCGTCCATGAGCGCGAGGGTCGAGCCGCACACCGAGCCCATCGACGAGGACCCGTTCGACTCGAGCGTCTCGGAGACGAGGCGCACGGTGTAGGGGAACTCCTCGACGTCCGGGATCACGGACTCGAGCGCGCGCTGGGCGAGCGCCCCGTGCCCGATGTCGCGCCGCTTGGGGCCGCGCATGAAGCCCGTCTCGCCGACCGAGTAGGGCGGGAAGTTGTAGTGGTGGATGTACCGGCGCTGCTGCTCTCGCGAGAGGTCGTCGATCCGCTGGCCCTCCTTCACCGTGCCGAGCGTGAGGAGCGTGAGGATCTGCGTCTGGCCGCGGGTGAAGAGCGCGGACCCGTGCGTGCGCGGGCTGACCGTCACCTCGCACTCGACGTGCCGGATCTCCTCCTCCGAGCGACCGTCCGGGCGCCGCTTGTCGACCGCGATCTTCTTGCGGACGAGGTCCTTGTAGACCGCCTCCGCGGCGCGCTTCACGAACTGCTTGGTCAGCGAGTCCTTGACCGCCGGCTCGCCCTCGGCACCGCCCTGACCGACGGGGAAGGGCAGGGCGATCTCCTCGAGGATGCGGTCGAAGAGGAGGTCGCGCTTCGCGGAGCGGAGCTCCTTCGAGTCCTGCTCGGCGTCGGTCAGCTCGCGCAGGTCGTCCAGGAACTGCTCGCGCACGGGGCTCTCGACCGCAGCCAGGCGGGCGCGCTCGAGGATGGCCGAGAAGCTGGCGCGCACCTGCATCCGACGCACCATGTCGTCCTCGGTCGACGCCATGGAGATCTCGGGGGAGGCATCCGCGACCAGCCCGTCCACCACCGTCGCTGCCTCGCGGAGCCCGTGCTCGGCGATCGCCGCCCGCACGGCCTCGCCGTGGGCGGACTCGAGCTCCTCCGTGAGCTCGGGATCGACCCACTTCGGCTTGCCCACCTGCGACCGGAGGTCCTCGAGCGCCTCGCAGACCCGCCGGATCTCGGCGTGCGCCAGCTCGAAGGCCTCGAGGATGGTCTCCTCGGGAACCTGGTCGGCTCCGGCCTCCACCATGGTCAGCGCCTCCGCCGTCCCGACCACGATCAGGTCGAGAGACGACTCCTCGAGCTCCTCGAGCGACGGGTTGACGACGAACTCACCCTCGATCTGACCAACGCGGACAGCTCCGATCGGGCCCAGGAAGGGCAGCGGCGACACCATCAGGGCGGCCGAGGCGCCGTTGATGCAGAGGATGTCGTGCGGTGTCACGAGGTCGGCCGAGAGGACCGTGCAGATGACCTGCACCTCGTTCCGGAAGCCCTTCGGCCAGAGCGGCCTGATGGGCCGGTCGGTCATGCGCGCAGTGAGCGTCGCGCGCTCCGTCGCGCGCCCCTCCCGCTTGAAGAAGCCGCCGGGGATCTTGCCGGCGGCATACATGCGCTCCTCGACGTCGATCGTGAGCGGGAAGAAGTCCGCGTCCGCCCGCGCGTCGGGACGGCCGACCGCCGTCGCGAGGATCATCGTCTCGCCGGAGCGGCAGAGGACTGCTCCGTCCGCCTGCTTGGCGAGCCTGCCCGTCTCGAAGACGATCTCCTGACCGCCGATCTCGACGGACACCGTGGCAGTGCGCCCGGTGACTGTGCTCATGGGGATATCACTTCACCTTTCCGTTCGTGTTCGGAAGGTGGAGGTTTGAGTCAGCCCCGTCTCGTTCCCTCGACGCCGGAGCTGGCTCAAACTTCCACCTCCCCTCGACCTGGAGCCTTAGCGTCGCAGCCCGAGCTCCTTGATGAGGCCGCGGTACGCCTCGATGTCCTTCCGCTGCAGGTAGTCGAGGAAGCGCCGGCGGCGACCCACGAGCTTCAGGAGCCCACGGCGGGAGTAGTGATCCTTCGGATGCTGCCGGAGGTGCTCCGTGAGATCCGTGATCCTCCTGGTCAGGAGCGCGATCTGGACCTGCGGCGACCCGGTGTCCGCCGGCCCGCTCCCGTGCTTCTCGATGACTTCCTGCTTGACTTCCTTCGTGAGGCTCATGCGTCTCCTCCTCGTGGACGACTCCGCAGTCCCCGCCTCGCGTGGAAGGAGCACGACGAGGCCGCGGCTACGGTCGTGGGAAGGGTAGCAACGGGCCACGAAGCGCGTTCTCCGGGCGGAATCGGGCCCGTGGCCGCATGCGCGCGGGGGTAGCCGCCGGGCATCCTGCGACCGCGCAGGCGGGGGCGGAGATCCTCGCCGAGGGCGGGACCGCGGCCGACGCCGTCGTCGCGATGTGCCTCGCCTCCTGCGTGGCCGAGTCCGTGATGAGCGGCCTCCTGGCCGGCTGCCACGCGATCGTGTTCGACGGCTCGGGCGTCAGGCTGCTGGACGGGTTCGCAGCGGTGCCGTCCGGCGAGGGAGACCTCGAGGAGGTTCCCGTCCCCTTCGGCGACGAGGTGGTCGTGTACTCGCTCGGCGCGGCCTCGTGCGCGGTCCCGGGCGTTCCCGCAGCGCTCGGCGAGCTCTGGGACCGCCTCGGGCGGCTCCCGTGGAAGCGACTCGTCGAGCCGGCGCTCGCGCTCGCCCGCGACGGCGTGCCGCTCCCGGAGATGCACGCGAGCTCGCTCGAGGTGCTCGGGAACGTCTTCTCGCGCCAGCGCGGCCTCGAGCTCTACCTCCGCGAGGGGAGGTTGCTGCGCGGCGGCGAGCTGCTCGAGCAGCCGGGCCTCGTCACGGCGCTCGAGATGATCGCCGACGAGGGCGCCCGCACCGCGTACCGCGGCTCCCTCGCCGAGGTGCTCCTCGAGGTCGAGGGGCTCGTCGTCACCGCGGCGGACCTGATGTCGTACGCTCCTCTCTGGCGCGACCCGGCGCTCGTCGAGCTCCACGGGTACCGCGTCGCGACCCGTGGCGGCCTGTCGGGCGTGCCGGAGCTCGTCGCCCGCCTGCCCCGGCTCGGCGGGCTCCCGGCGAAGGATCGGGTCCTGGCTCTCGTGGACGCGCTCGAGTCGGACGACCGGGGCGGTGAGCACACGACCAACATGGCGGCCGTCGACGGCCACGGGCGCGCGTGCGTCCTCACGCACTCGCTCGGGGTCGGCGCGGGCGTCTGGATTCCGGAGCTCGATCTCCAGCTCAACAACCTCCTCGGCGAGTCCGACATCGCGTTCGGCGATCCCGCGCCCGGGGACCGCCTGGAGAGCAGGATGGCCCCGACGCTCGCCTTCGACGGCCAGGGGCTCGCGCTCGCGATCGGCGCGGCGGGGGCGACGCGGCTGCGGACCGCCCTGGCGACGGTGCTCGCCGCGATCCTCGACGAGGGCCTCGGGGCCGAGGAGGCGGTCGCGCTTCCGCGCGTCCACCCTATCCCCGAGTTCGTGGACGCGGAGCCGGGCGTGGACGAGGAGGCGCTCGCCGAGCTCGAGGCGTCCGGGCGCAGCGTTCGGCGCTGGGACCGGTTCCACCACTACTTCGGCGGCGTCAGCTGCGTCGGTCGCGCCGGGGCCGCCGGCGACCCACGGCGCAGCGGAGCTGGGATCCTCCTGTAGGCCCCGACCGCAGGACGGCGTACCGCAGCTGCGACCGCGGCCGCGCTCCGGCGCTACTTGAGCAGGATCCGGTCGATCCGCCGGGAGGCGATGGCCGCGCCGACGAGGCCCATCGCGCCGAGGTAGGCGACGTTCACGAGCTGCATCGGCCCGACCGCACCGGTCGTGAGCGCCCGGATGAGCTCGATCCCGTGGTACAGGGGGAGCACGCGGACGATCCACTCGAGCACCTCGGGGTAGACCGAGATGGGATAGAAGGTCGCGGAGAACATGAACATCGGCAGCATCACGAGCTGGACGATGTCGAAGTCCTTCCAGTTCCGCATCCAGGTGATCGCGGCGATCCCGGCCCCGGCGAAGCCGAAGCCGATGACGAAGCAGGCCGGGAGGGCGAGGAGGCCCCACCAGCTGTCCACGAGGCCGAGCAGGGCGATCACGCTCAGGAACGCCGCCGAGTACAGAAGCGAGCGGACGACCGCCCAGGAGGTCTCCCCCAGCGCGACGTCCTTCGGCGCGACCGGCGTCGAGAGCATCGCGTCGTACACCTTCCCGTAGCGGAGCTTCCAGAAGACGTTCGTCGCGTCGTAGAACGCGCCGTTCATGGCGGAGGCGGCGAGGAGCGCCGGCGCGACGAACGCGGCGTACTCGATGACGTCCCCGTTCGAGGTCACCTCGCCGATGAAGCGCTCGAGCGGGTAGACGAAGAAGAAGAGGTAGAAGAGCGGCTCGAAGAAGCCGGAGAACAGGATCATCCACGTCCGGCGGTAGACCATGACGTTGCGCTCGATGAGCAGGAGCGCGCCGGGACGGCGCGCGGACGGCGCGGCCAGCCGGGTGCGGGCGACGTACTCGCTCACAGGACGAGCCTCCGGCGGTACGTGCGGTGCGCGAATGCGAGCCCGACCGCGACGAAGGCGACGAGCGCGGCGAGATGCCCGAGCGCGCTCCAGGCCTCGACGTCTCCGAGCGTGAGGGCGCGGCAGAGCGTGACGCCGTGGTAGAGCGGGGTCACGTGCGCGAGCGCCTCGAGCGGCGCGGGCAGGTTCGAGATCGGGAAGAACGTCCCCGAGAACAGGAACATGGGCAGGATCACGAAGCGGAAGATCGCGACGAACGACGCCTCCGTCTCGGTGTGCGCGGCCCAGGCCGCGAGGGGCGCGGAGAACGCGAGCCCGACGAGGACCGCCACCGGGACGGCGAGCACCGCGAACGCCGAGTCGAGACCGCCGAAGGCGGCGATGACGACGAGGTAGACGAGCGCGACGCCGGTCAGGCGGGCGGCGATGAAGCCCTGGTGGCCGAGGATGATGTCCCGCACGCGGAGCGGCGTCGCGAGCATGGCGAAGTACTGCCGGTCCCACTTGATCGCGGAGAGCACGGGCCAGCTCGCCTCCGTGCTCGCGATCTGCATCATCGTCCCGGCGAGGAGCCCGGGGGCGACGAACTCGAGGTACGAGATCCCGCCCGAGAGCTCGGCCGAGCGGTCGACGAACACGCCGAGCCCCACTCCCAGCGCGAGCAGGTAGACGACCGGCGTCACGACGCTCGTGACTGCCGTCCCGCGCCACACGCGGCGGTACTGCAGCGCGAAGAACTCGAACGGGCGGAGGGCGAGGGCGAGCGCGCTCATCGGCCGGTCTCCGGGCGGTGGAGGGGTACGGGGAACGGGGAGGCTCCCCACGCTCTCCGGAAGAAGTGGGCACGCCGGGGAGACATGTCTTCCCCCGCGAGCGCGAGCCGGAGACGGGCGCTCACTCGATCAGGCTCCGGCCCGTGAGGTGGAGGAACACGTCCTCGAGCGTGCTGCGGCGGACGAGCACGCTCTCGGGGACGAGGCCGCGCTCGTGCAGCCCGTGCGCGGCCGCGTCGCCGTCGTCCGTGTACAGGAGGACCCGGTCGGGCAGCGACTCGACCCGCGAGACGAGCCCGTCCGTCCAGTAGCCGAAGTCGTCCGGCCGGCCGTTCGAGAAGCGGAGCTCGACGACCTCGCGCGTCGAGAAGCGCCGGATCAGCTCCTGGGGCGAGCCCTCGGCGGCGATCCTGCCCTTGTCCATGACGACGAGCCGGTCGCAGAGCTGCTCGGCCTCGTCCATGTAGTGCGTCGTGAGGACGAGGGTGACCCCGGACTGCTTGAGCCGGTACAGCCGATCCCACACGACGTGGCGCGCCTGCGGGTCGAGCCCGGTCGTGGGCTCGTCGAGCAGCATCACCTCGGGGTCGTTGACGAGCGAGCGCGCGATCGTGAGCCGGCGCTTCATGCCGCCCGAGAGCGGCTCCACCTTGTCGTTCGCGCGCTCGGTGAGCTGGACGAACTCGAGCAGCTCGTCCGCGCGCTGTCCGAGCGCGCGGCGTGGTAGGCCGAAGTAGCGCCCGTAGATGACGATGTTCTCGCGCACCGTCAGCTCCATGTCGAGGGTGTCGAGCTGCGGCACGACGCCGAGCCGGCCGCGGATCTTCACGCCGTCGCGGGCGGGATCGAGCCCGAAGACGCGAAGCGTCCCGTCCGTGACCGGGGAGACGCAGCCGATCATGCGCATCGTCGAGGTCTTCCCCGCCCCGTTCGGGCCCAGGAAGCCGAAGGCCTCGCCTCGCGAGAGGTCGAAGTCGATCCCGTCCACCGCACGCAGCTCGCCGAACTGCTTCACGAGGCCGCGCGCGTGGACCAGCGGCTCCCGGTCCTGCCCGGACACGATCCGTAAAGCTAGCGGTCGTGCGGCGGGCGGCGCGAGCGGCGCGCCGCCTCGACGTCCGCCGCGATCTGCGCGACCAGCGCCTCCTCGGACTCGAACGCCGCCTCGTTGCGCAGACGCTCCCAGAGCTCCACCACCAGCCGCTCGCCGTACAGGTCCCCCTCGAAGTCGAGCAGGTAGGGCTCGATCCGCCGCTCCGTCCCGCCGTAGTGCGGGTTCGTCCCGATGGAGACCGCTGCGCGGTTGCCGCGGGCGTGGCCCGCATAGATGCCGTAGCGCGGGCAGGCGAGGTCCGGCTCGAGGAGAAGGTTCGCGGTCGGGAAGCCGAGCGTCCCGCCGCGCTGGTGCCCCGCGACGACCGTCCCGTCGAGCTCGAACGGCCGCCCGAGCATCCCGGCGGCGCCGACGACGTCGCCCTCGGCGAGCGCGGCGCGGATCGCGGTCGACGAGACGTCCTCGACCTCGTCCGGGACGACGACCTCGTATCCGAGGCGCTCGAGGAGGCGGAGGTCTCCCGAGCGGCGCACGCCGAAGCGGAAGTCCTCGCCGGCGACCACGGCTTCCGCGCCGATCCCGCGCAGGTAGCGCTCGGCGAAGGATTCGGGCTCGAGGCGCTGGAACTCGGGGGTGAACGCGGCGACGAGCGTGGTCTCGACGCCTTCCTCCTCGATCAGCTCGAGCCTACGGGCGAGGGTCGTGAGGAGCTCGACCCGGTTTCCGAGCGCGATGCGCGGATGCGGGTCGAAGGTGATGACGGTCGGCGCGAGGCCCGTCTCGCGGGCGGCCGCGAAAATGGCCCGGTGCCCGCGGTGGATGCCGTCGAAGCTGCCGACGGCGACCGCCCGCGGAACCGGCTCGACCTCTTCCGGGCGGTGCGCGATCCTCATGCGAGACGCTCCAGGGCCTCGTCGGGCGGGATGAGCCGCTCCGGGTCCGCCTCCTCCACGCGGAAGGGTCCGATCTCGGTGCGGCGCAGCGTCCGGCAGTGCCCGCCGAGCACGTCGGCGATCGCGCGCACGTACGTCCCCGAGGAGACGAGCAGATCGAGCCGCGCCACGCCGTCCGCGTACCCCTCGAGCCGGAGCTCGCGGACGTGCGAGCGGCGCAACGGCATCTCGACCGCGACCCCCCGCCGGTGGAGCCGGTAGGCGCGCTCCCCGCCGATCTTGACCGCGGAGGCGGCGGGCACAGGGAGCTCGACCGCGCCGCGGAGCCCCGGCAGCCGCTCCTCGAGCGCCTCCCGCGCCGGAGGCTCGTGCTCCGCGAGGACCTCGCCCTCGGGATCTCCGGTCGACGTTCTCGCGGAGAGGTCGATCTCCGTGACGTACCGCTTGTCCAGCCCGACGAAACGCGACTGGAGGCTCGTCGCGGCACCCGAGAGGAGCAGGAGCAGGCCCGTCGCGAAGGGGTCGAGCGTGCCGGCGTGCCCCGTCCGTGCGCCCGTCCGCCGCCGGACCGCCGCCACGATGTCGAACGACGTCGGGCCGGCCGGCTTGTCCACGAGGATGATGCCGCGGGGATCGAGCCCTCGCGGCGGCATTCTCAGCGAGCCTCGACGGGCTCGCCGATCTGCGCAGCGACCTCCCGGACGATGAAGTCGGTGATCTCGTCGACCGAGAGGTCGCTCGAGAACCCGGCCGCCTCGCGGTGGCCGCCTCCGCCCGACTTTCGCGCGATCGCGCTCACATCCACCTCGTCCACCGACGAGCGGAGCGAGACCTTGCGAGCCGGCCCGCCGTCGCGCGGGGGCTCGCGGATGAGCGCGGAGACGAGCGACCCCTCCACGGAGCGGAGGACGTCGATGATCCCCTCCGAGTACGGCTCCGCGGCGCCGACCGCCTCGAAGTCGCCGCGCACGAGGTGCGAGACCACGATCTCCCCTCCCTCGAGCACGCGCGCGCGCTCCAGCGCCTTCGCGAGCAGCTTGAGCTTCGCGAACTGGACGTTCTCGTACACGCCCTGGAACACCCGGTGCACGTCGGCGCCGGCCTCCACGAGCTCGGCGGCGAGCCGGAGGGCCTTCGGAGTCGTGTTCGTGTACTGAAAGCGCCCCGTGTCGGTCACGAGCGCGATGTACAGCGCCTCGGCGATCTCCGGCGTGAGCCGGACGCCGAGCTCGCGCAGGACGTCCGCGAGCACCTCGCCCGTGGAGGAGGCCTCGGCGACCACGAGGTTCACGTCGCCGAAGCGCGGGTTGTCGTGGTGGTGGTCGACGTTGACCGTGAAGGGGACCTGCTCGACGAGACCGGGCTGGGCGCCGACCCGGGCCGAGCTCGCGCAGTCGACCGCCACGAGCACGCGCGCGTCCGCGTCCTCGGGGAGCGCGCGCAGGAGCCCGCGCGACTCGAGCTCGAGGAAGCGGTACTCGCCGGGGAGCGGCGCCTCGCCCCCGAGGAACATGATGGCGTCCTTGCCGAGGGAGCGGAGCGCGAGCGCCGTCGCGAGCAGGGATCCGAGCGCGTCGCCGTCCGGCGCCTCGTGCGACGTGACGAGGAAACGGTCCCGCTCCTGCAGGACGGCGACGACCGCCTCCATGTCACTCGGGCTCGGCATCGGCCTCCTCCGGGGCGAGCTCGTCGATGATCTTCGTCAGTCGCACGCCCCGCTCGACCGCGGGATCGTATTCGAACGACAGCACCGGGGTTCGCCGCAGCCGCAGCTCGCGGGCGACCTGGGCCTGCAGCACGCCGTGCGCCGCGCGGAGGCCGTCGAGCGTCCGCTCCCGCTCGCGCTCCGTCCCCAGCACGCTCACGAACACGGTCGCCTGCGCGAAGTCCTTCGTCGCCCGCACGCCGGTCACCGTGACGAACCCGATGCGCGGGTCCTTCAGCGTCGGCAGCGCGTCAGAGAGCACCTGCCGGATGGCCTCGTCCACGCGTCGTCGCCGCTCACTCACCGGGAACGACCACCTCCCGCTCGGCGTGCAGGAGCTCGAACTCCTGCGCGCCGAGGTAGCGCACGACCGCGTCCAGGTGCTCCTGCAGCTCGCGGTGGCCGCGCGCCGCGCAGGCGACCGTGAGCCGTGAGCGCTGCCACAGGTCGTGGTGGTCGACCTCGGCCACGGACGCCCCGAACCGCTCGCGGAGGCGCGCCTGCGCGGACTTCAGGTGCTTCCGCTTGCCCTTCAGCGAGCCCGACTCGGGGAAGTGGAGCTCGACCGTGAGGATGCCCACGTAGCCGCTGGCCACGAGGCTATTCAAGCGCGTGCGGGATTACTCGGGCTCGTCGGAGGCAGCGGCCGCGGCGGCCGTCGGGGCGGCCTCGAGGTCGGTGCGCTCGATCTCGCGCGTCTCGTAGGCCTCGAGGACGTCGCCCTCCTTCACGTCGTTGAAGCCGTCGAGCAGGATCCCGCACTCGAAGCCTTCGCTGACCTCGCGCGCGTCGTCCTTGAAGCGCTTGAGCTGCGCCACGGACGTCTCGTGGATCACGGTGCCGTCGCGCACGACGCGCACCTGCGCCCCGCGCCTGACGACCCCGCTCGTCACCATGCAACCCGCGATCGTGCCGAGGCGGGAGACGCGGAAGAGCGCCCGCACCTCCGCCTCGCCGAGGGTCTCCTCGGTGTGGACTGGCGAGAGCATGCCGACGAGCGCCTGCTGGATGTCCTCGGTCAGCTGGTAGATGACGCGGTACGTGCGGATGTCGACGCCCTCGCGCTCGGCGAGCGCGCGCGCGTCCCCGCTCGGGCGCACGTTGAAGCCGACGACGAGCGCGTCCGAGGCGGACGCGAGGTTGACGTCGTTCTCGGTGATCCCGCCCACGCCGGTGTGGATGACGGTCACGCGCACCTCGGGGTGCTGGATCTTCTGGAGCTCGCCGAGCAGCGCCTCCACGGAGCCCTGGACGTCACCCTTGAGCACGATGTTCAGGTCCTGGATCTCGCCCGCCTGCAGCGTGTCGTGCAGCGTCTCCAGCGAGACCCGCCGACGGGGGCGCTGCGCGAGCTGCTCGCGGCGGAGCCGCTCCGCGCGCACGTTCGCGAGGTGCTTCGCCTGGCGCTCGTGCTCCACGACGCGCACGAACTCCCCGGCGACCGGCGGGTGGTCGAGGCCGAGCACCTCGACGGGCTCGCCGGGCCTCGCCTCCTGTACCCGCTCGCCGCGATAGTCGTGGAGCGCGCGCACCTTCCCGGATGCGTCACCCGCCACCGCCGCGTCGCCCACGCGGAGCGTCCCGCGATGGACGAGCACCGTCGCCACCGGCCCCCGACCGACGTCGAGACGTGACTCGATCACGACCCCGGAGGCCTCCGCGCCCGCGTTCGCACGCAGGTCGAGCTCGGCGTCCGCAACGAGGAGGATCTTCTCGAGGAGGTCGGCCAGGTTCGTCCGCTGCTTGGCGGAGACCTCGGAGAACTGCGTCGAGCCGCCCCACTCCTCGGGCTGCAGGCCCTCGGCGGCGAGCTCGCTCTTGACCCGATCCGCGTTCGCGTCGGGGACGTCCATCTTGTTCACCGCGACGACGATCGGCACCTCGGCCGCGCGCGCGTGCGAGATCGACTCCTTCGTCTGCGGCATGACGCCGTCGTCCGCGGCGACGACGAGGACGGCGATGTCCGTGACCTTCGCGCCGCGGGCACGCATCGCCGTGAACGCCTCGTGGCCGGGAGTGTCGAGGAAGGTGATCTTCCGCCCGTTCACGTCCGCCTGGTACGCGCCGATGTGCTGCGTGATGCCGCCGGCCTCGGTCTCCACGACCGACGCCTCGCGGATCGCATCGAGGAGCGTCGTCTTGCCGTGGTCGACGTGCCCCATGATGGTGACGACGGGCGGGCGGGGAACGAGGTCCTCCTCCGCGTCCTCGAACGCCGCCGGCTCGAGCTCCTCCTCGGCCGCGTGCTTGATGGTCACCTCGCGCGAGAGCTCGCCCGCGACGAGCTCGATCTCCTCGTTGGAGAGCGACTGCGTCGCCGTCCGCATCTGGCCGAGACCCATGAGGATCTTGATGATCTCGGGCATCGGAACGCCGAGCGCATGTGACAGGTCCTTGACCGTCGCCCCCGACTCGACCGTCACCGGGCCGGTCGGCGGCGCGACGGGCGCCTGGCGCGGCGCAGCGGGCGCGGAGCCGCGGTCGCGCGGCTGGCGGCCCTGGCTGCGGGCGCCGCCGCCCTCGATGACGACGCGCCGCTTGCGGCCCGCGGACCCCCCGCGGGGACGGATCGGGCGGTTGGGGCGGTTTCGTCCGTCTGCCATCAGCCCACCAGTGTAGAGGCCGTCACTCCTACCCCTCGTCCGGGGCGGTCACGGCTTCCGCGGCCTGGGGAGCGATCGCCTCCGGCTCGAGAACCTGCTCGGGAGCACCGCCGCCGCCGTCCTCCACCGCATCGAGCACGGACGCTTCGGTCGCTCCCGCAACCGGCGCGAGCTCCTCGCCGGACTCCGCGGCCTCGACCGCGGCCGGCGCGGCAGTGTCGTCGTCCGCCACGACCTCGGGCGCCCCGTTCGCGTCGGACGCGTCCGAGGAGGAGAGCGCCTGGTGCGCGGGCACGCCGCAGTAGCGCGAGCCCGGGAGCGCCGCGTTCGGGCAGCGCTTGCCGTTCGAGAGGATCGCCCCGCAGCGCCCCGAGTACTCCTCGTCGTCGGCGGCGCCGGCGAAGGCCGCCTCGGCCTCTGCGTGTGCGAACTCGGTCTCCGACTGGATGTCGATCTTCCACCCCGTGAGACGGGTCGCGAGACGAGCGTTCAGGCCCTCCTTGCCGATCGCGAGCGCGAGCTGGTCGTCCGGCACGATGACCGTCGCCTCCCGCGTCTCGTCGTCGATGTAGACCTCGCGCACGCGGGCCGGGGACAGGGCCTTGGCGACGAACCTCGCAGGCTCTGTGTTCCAGGGGATGATGTCGATCTTCTCGCCGCGCAGCTCGGAGACGACCATGCGCACGCGGGAGCCGCGCGGACCGACGCAGGCGCCGACGGGGTCGACCCCCTGCATGTGCGACTCGACGGCGATCTTCGAGCGGTAGCCGGGCTCGCGCGCGACGCCGCGAATCTCCACGAGACCGTCGGCGATCTCGGGCACCTCGAGCTCGAAGAGCGCGCGGATCAGCTCGGAGTCGCGCCGGGAGAGGATCACCTGCGGGCCCTTCGTGCCCGAGCGCACCTCGGCGATGACGGCCTTGATGCGGCTTCCCTGCTCGTAGCGCTCGCCGTCGACCTGCTCCGATCGCGGCAGCAGCGCCTCCACCCGGCCGAGGTCCACGAGCACGTTGTTCCGGTCGCCCGCCTGCTGGACGATCCCCGTGACCACCTCGCCCTGCCGATCGACGTACTCCTCGTACATGATCGCCCGCTCCGCCTCGCGGATCCGCTGCTGGATGACCTGCTTGGCCGTCTGCGCGGCGATCCGGCCGAAGTCGTCCGGCGTCACGTCCGTGCGCACGATCTGACCGGCCGGGACCTGCGACCAGTCGAGCTCGAGGTCCTCGTCGGTGACGAGCGTGTGCTGGCGCTCGCCCGTCTCCTCCTCGAGCCGCTCGAGCTCGGAGATCCGCGCCTCGCGCGCCTCCTCCACGAGGCGCGTCTCCACGTCCTCGGGGATCTCGATCCCGTGCACCCGGAACTCGCCGTCCTGGTCGAGCTTGACCTCGGCGTGCCGGGTGGCGCCCGGCGTCTTCTTGTACGCAGCGAGGAGCGCGTCCTCGAGAGCGGAGATGAGGACGCCTTCCTCGATCCCCTTCTCCTTCTCGATCATGTGGATGCCTTCGATGATCTCCTGGCTCATGTCTTCCCCTCGTCGATCAGGTTCGCCCGCACGACGGACTCGTACGGGATGCGGAGCGACTCGCCGGCGACCGCGAGCGTGACGCTCTCGTCGCCGGCGTCGAGCACCTCGCCGCGGAGCCGCCGACGGCGGCCACCGGCGTCGCGGTCGAGGCGCAGGCTCACGGACCGCCCCACCGCTGCGGCGAAGTGCGCGGGCTTGCGGAGCGGGGGCTCGGGGCCCGGCGAGGACACGTCGATCGTGAAGTCGTCCCGGTACGCGTCGAGCGCGAACGTGACGCGCTCGCAGAGCGCGTGGTCGACGCCCTCCGGGTGGTCGATGTAGACGCAGAACCGGCTCGGCGAGACGAGCTCGACGGCGAGCACCTCGACCCCGGGCACGCGCTCCTCGACCGTCGGCGCGATCTCGTCCTGGAGCGTTCGCTCTCTCGTGAAGGTGCTCGTCAAATCGTCCTCCGAAAAACGAATGGGCGCGACGCGCCCATTTCATGAAGCAGGTGAAATGTGGTGCGACCAAGGATAGCACCGCCCGCGCTCAGCCCAGGGCGACGAGGGCGACGCCGCCGACGATCAGGGCGGCCCCCGTCGCGCGCGGCCTCCCGACGGGCTCCCGGAGGACGACGACGCCGAGCGCCACCGCGAAGAGGATCCCGGTCTCGCGGACCGCCGCGACCGCGGCCGCCGGGGCGAGCGCGAGGGCGGCGAGGGCGAAGGCGTAGGCGGCGAACGACCCCGCGCCGGCGGCGAGCGAGGACGGGCCGAGCTCGGCGCGTAGCCGACCGGCGCGACCGGTGGCCGCGTGGGAGACGACGGCCACGAGCGCCACGGGCACCAGCACGAGCTCGAGGTAGGCGACCGCGGACGCGTGCTCGATGCCTTCCTTGTCCACCAGGGTGTACGCGGCGATCGTGGCGGCGATGAGGAGGGCCAGGGCGACCCCGGTGCCGTCGACGGGCCCCCGCAGGCCGCGCACGAGCAGGACGCCGCCGCCGACCAGGACGACCCCGACGGCCTGCATCGCGCTCGGCCTCGCCGCGGCAAGCGTGGCGCCGACGAGCACGAGGACCGGCGCGACTCCCCGGGCGACCGGGTAGACGAGGCTCAAGTCGGAGCGACCGTAGGCCGTGGTGAGCAGTGCGAAGTAGACGATCTCGAGCGCCGCAGACGCCACGATCCAGGGGACGGCGGCCGCCTCGACGTCCCACGTGACCGCTGCGACCGGCGCGAACAGCGCCACGCCCACGACGAGCGCGACCGTCGTCGCCGCGCGCACGTCGCTGGCCCGGGCGAGGAGGACGTTCCAGCCGGCATGGAGCGCCGCGGCCGTCAGCGCGAGCGCGAGCGCCTCGGGACTCACCTAGAGGTCCAGGACGACCGTGACCGGGCCGTCGTTCACCAGGCTCACGCGCATGTGCGCACCGAAGACGCCCCTCCGCACCGGCACGCCCTCCTCCTCGAGCGCGGCGCAGAAGCGCTCGTAGAGCGGCTCGGCGATCCCGGGGCCGGCGGCCGCCGAGAAGCTGGGGCGCGTGCCCTTGCGCGTGTCTGCGAGGAGCGTGAACTGGCTGACGACGAGCGCCTCGCCGCCGACGTCGAGGAGCGACGAGGCGAATCGGCCGGCGTCGTCCTCGAACACCCGCATGCGCGCAACCTTCCGCGCGAGGCGGGACGCCCGCTCCTCGTCGTCGCCCTCGGCCACGCCGAGCAGGACGAGCAGGCCGCTGCCGCTCGAGGCGCGCACCTCGCCGTCGACCGAGACCGACGCGCTCGCGACCCGCTGCACCACCGCCCGCACGCGGGCATTCTCTCCGCCTCTCAAGGTCTCGTGTCGGGCGCCGATAACCGTCGCGTGGAAGCCGCCGCACAGCCCTGGCCGGCGCTCGGCGTGCTCCTCCTGCGAGACGGGCTCGTGACGAAGGAGGAGCTCGAGTCCGTGCTCGACGAGCAGGTCGACAGCCGGCAGCAGCGCATCACGAGTCGACGCCTGGGCGAGATCCTCGTCGAGCGCGGCATGGTCACCGCGACGCAGGTGGCCCAGCTCGTCGCCGAGCAGTACGAGCTTCCCTTCGTCGACCTCCACGTCGCCGACATCGAGCTGGCCGTCGCGCGCCTGCTCGACGAGGGCCTGGCCCGCCGCTTCTCGGCGGTCGCCGTCGGCACGCGCTCGGACGGCTGCTACCTCGTTGCGATCGCCGACCCCTCGACCGTCCTCTTCTCCGACGAGCTCCGGCGCACGCTCGGAGGCCAGCCGACGTTCGTCGTCGTCGGACAGGCGGCGATCGACGCGGCCTACGACCACGTGTATCGCGAGCACCCCGAGGCCCCGGATCAGGAATCGTCGGACGACGTCCCCACAGAGGGGACGGTCGATCCCGAGATGGGGATCCTGCTGGAGCTCCCGACCACCGATGCGCCCGCGCACACGGACCACCGCTGGCCGCCGCTCGGCGCGCTCCTCGTGCGCGAGGGGCTCGTGAGCGAGGCCGACCTCGAGGCCGCACTGGCGCAGCAGCGCCTCTCCTCCAGCATGCGCCTCGGCGAGATCCTCGTCGACCGCGGCAGCGTGACGCCGTCCGACGTCGCCCGGCTCGTCGCCGAGCAGTACGAGCTCCCCTTCGTCGAGCTCCGCGAGCTCGAGATCGACCCGGAGGCCGCGCTGCTCCTCGACGAGAGGATCGCCCGGCGCAGGTCGGCGCTCCCCGTCGGGCGCCTTGCGGACGGCTCGCTCCGCGTCGTGCTCGCGGACCCCACGAACGCCTTCCAGTCGGACGAGCTGCGGAGTGCCCTCGGCGCGTCGCTCGCCTTCTGCGTCGCCGCGCCCGAGCAGATCGAGGCAGCGATCGGCGCGATGCACGGTGCGCCCGCGCCGGAGACCGGCCACGAGAGTGCCGACGTGCCCGGGGGGCTCCAGCACGAGATCGAGCACGCGTACGCGGAGCAGGAGGTTGCAGAAGACGGGGCCGACGTGCACGCGCAGGACGACCATGAGGCCGAGGAGCCCGGGATCCAGGAGATCGGGGTCGAGGAGCCCGCGGCCGAGCACGCGCGGGCGGACCACGAAGCCGAGGAGCCCGTCGCCGAAAACCCGGTGGTCGAGGATGCACCACCGGTGGACGAAGACGCCGAGGCGGGGCCGATGGAGGTGGACGACGAGCCCGAGCTCCCCGACGCGTACTCCGTCGCCGAGAGCGCGAGCGCACTCGAGCGCGAGGCGGACGGCCTCGCGGAGGGCACGCACCTCGAGCCCGAGGACGAGGTTCGCGAGCCCCATCCGCCCGAGGTGGATTCCTCCGCCGACGACGAGCCCGCGGCCGAGCTCGACGAGGAGCTGCTGGCGGAGGTCGAGCAGACCGTCGCCGTCGTCCTCGAGGCGCCTGCGGAGCGAACGCTGGAGCCGGCAGTGCAGCCTGACCGGACGAACGACCTCGCCGACGAGCTCGACGAGGCCATCCACCGAGCGCTCGCCCTGGGCGCGACGGGCATCCAGGTCACGCCGCGAGCGACCGGGCTCGCCGTGCGGGCCCGCATCGACGGCTCGATGCACGACGTCGTGACCCTGTCACCCGACGCAACCCCACTCACCGCGCGCCTCGCCGAGCGCGCAGGTGTCCGCCAGCCGGCGCGCGTCCCTCGCCGGGGGCTGCTCGTCGTCGGGCACGAGGGGCGAAGCGTGCCGCTCGAGGTCTCCACCCTGCCCACGACGCTCGGTCTCCAGGTCGGCCTGCACGTCCCGGAGGCAACCGGCTCGCACGAGGCGCTCTCGGACCTCGGCCTGCCGCACGCGGTCGAGAGCGAGCTGCGCGCTGCGCTCCGCAAGCCCTGCGGCATGCTCCTCGTCTGCGGGCCGCCCCTGAGCGGGCGCACGACGACGCTCTACGCGGCGCTGGGCGAGCTCGCGAGCCCCGAGCGGGCACTCGCGACGGTCGAGAGCCCGGTGGAGCGCATCCTCCCGGGCGTCGACCAGACGGAGGTCGACACCGCCGCGGGCGTGACCTTCCCGAGCGCACTCAGGGCGCTCCTGCACGCGGGTGCGGACACGGTGCTCGTCGGCGATCTGCGCGACGGCGAGACGGCCCGTGTCGCCTTCCGCGGCGCGCGGGCCGAGCGGCTCGTGCTCGCCGCGCTCGAGGCCCCGACCTCGACGTCTGCCCTCGAGCGGCTGGCCGGCGAGCTGGCCGTCGAGAACCGGCTCGCCTCCGCCACCCTCACCGGTCTCGTCGCGCAGCACCTCGTTCGCCGGATCTGCGTCGACTGCCGCGAGTCGTACTACGCGAGCGCCGAGGAGATCGCCGTGCTCGGGCGTCCCGACGAGGAGTCCGGCCGGCGCCTGCTCGCCCGCGGGCGGGGCTGCGCGTCGTGCGCGGGCACCGGCTACACCGGCTGGGCTGCGGTGTTCGAGGCTCTCCCCCTGACCGACGACACACGCGCGCTGATCGGCGACGGAGCCGACCCGCGGACGCTCCGGGAGGCCGCGGTCGAGGCAGGGATGGCGACGGTGCGAGACGGCGCGATCGGCCTCTGCCTGGACGGCGTCACGACGGCCGCCGAGGTCCTACAGGTCCCACGCGACTGAGCACGGCCTCGCTCAGGGCGAGTCGGTCCGCGGCCGGAGCGAGCGCGCGAGCTTGAAGTGTGGCGTCGCCTCCTCGCGGCGCCCCTGGTTCACGAGCGCGCGGCCGAGGGCGTGGTGGGCCCACTCGTCGGCGGGCGAGAGCTCGAGGAGCGCCCGGAACTCGGTCTCGGCCTCCTCCCAGCGGCTGAGCCGGAAGTACGCGATCCCGAGCGCCTCGCGGATCGAGCGCGAGCGGGGCTCGCGCCGCTTCGCCTTCTCCAGCGACACGGTCGCCTGCGCCGCCATGCCGCTGCGAAGCTGCTCCCTGCCTTTCTGGAACAGCTCGTACGTGTCGCTCATCGTGGGAGCACGCCCGCCAGCGAGCGGATCGACACGAGCCCGCGGAAGCGAGCCCACACCGAGAGCTCGTGCCGGGCGCGGCGGAGGAGCCCGCGGAGCTCGCTCCGCGCGGCGTGGGCGTTGCTGCGCGCGTCCGCCGGCGGCCCGAAGCGGGCGCTCGCAGCGGCCGCCACGTAGGCACGACCGTCGAGGCCGAGCTCGGTACCGAGGATCCGCCGCAGGTCCTCCAGCGTCGCGCTCGCCGGTACGGCGATGCCCTGGTCGCGGAGGAACGCCTCGAGCTCCCGACGGCTCGCCGTCGCCGCCCGCCGGGGGTCCTTCGTCAGGTAGCGGCCTCGCCGCACGAGCGTCTTGCCGCCGCCGACGACGAGGAGCCAGAGCGTCCCGCCGGCGAGCGCGACGGCGGCGAAGGACGGCGCCCGGCGATCCTGCCCGACTCCGTCCCGGATGATGTCCGCGCTGTCCGGCAGGTCGTCGTCGCCGACCCGCCGCGGCGTCAGCTCGCCCCGGTTCAGCGCGTCCACGGCCTCCTCCGAGGCGGATGCGAACGAGTAGTCGCCGTCGAAGGTACCGCGCCCCGGCGTGGGGTCGAACGGCACCCAGCCCTGCCCCCGGAACCAGACCTCGACCCAGGCGTGCGCCTCGTGATCCGTGACCACCCACGTCCCCTCGTCGAGCGTCCCGCTCGTGAACCCGACCGCCACCCGGGCGGGGATCCCGAGCATGCGCAGCATCACCGCCATCGCCCCCGCGTAGTGCTGGCAGTAGCCCGCCTTCGTGCGCGTGACGAACTCGACGAGGGGCGGCCCGGCCACTCGCGGCGGCTGCTCGTCGTAGCGGAAGCCGCCCCGCTGCCGGAGCCAGGACTCGAGCGCGAGGACGGCGGCGTAGGGCGACGGTGCGTCCCCCGCCACGCGCCGGGCCGTGTCGTACAGGACCTCGTACGCTGCGATGTCCTCGTACGAGGGATCGTCGAAGATCGCCCGGGCGGCCGCCTCGCGCCCTGTGACGCCGAACGCGGGGAACTCGTGCCCGTCGACCTCGAAGAAGCGTCGGGCGCGCGCGGGATACGTGGCCGGCGCACGGGCGAGCACCGCGGGGGCCGGATCGGGCGCGTAGCTCCAGACGCGGTAGCGCCGTCCCCGGTCGAGCGGGTCGCGGACGCGGAGCACGCCTCCCGAGAGCATGAACACGGTTCCGAGCTGGCGGGAGTCCACCGCCACCGGGGTCCCGACCGCGGCCAGGTGGTCGTCCACGAGCGCCTTCACCTCGACGCGCTGCTCGATCCAGGAGTCGGGATCCCTCGCCCGTGGAGGGGCCGAGAGACCGTCCAGCGGGAGTGGCTCGGACTCTCCCTCGACCTGAGCGAGCCAGAACAGGTCCTCGAACCAGTGGTCGTTGGAGAAGAGGTCGAGGGTCGACGTGCGCCAGTAGCTGGCGCGCTCCGGCCCCTCGATCGTGAGGACGACGGTCTTCTCGGGCGGGAAGCGGATCCCCTCGTAGTTCGAGTCCCAGGCGAAGCGGACGCCGGTCGCAGTGACCGGGGCGCCGCGGATGTCCCAGGCCTGCCAGTCGAGCGCCGCCTCCCGGGCCACGGACGTCGAGGACGACGCCCAGACGGCCACGGCGACGACGCCGCCCGCGAACGCGGTGCCCACCGCGAGCGAGGGACCGGAGCGCGCCCGGAGGACGAGCGGCACGGAGAGCGCGGCGGCGAGCGCGAGCGCGCCGACCGCGACCGCGTTCCCTCCGACGAGCGTCGCGGGCCAGCCGGCGCCAACGACCACCGCGGCGACGGCCCCGACGGGACGGCGTGCCGCGACGAGGAGCCCGGTTACGAGGACGAAGCCGAAGATCGCGGCGAGGGCGAGCGCGTGCATCTCCGGGTTGCGCACCGGCTCGAAGGGCAGGAGGACGGCGTAGAAGTCCTCGATCCCACGACGGACTGCGTCCGCGACCGGCGCGAGCACCCGCTCGTCCCGGAGCGGGAGGAGCTCCCAGGCATGGACGTCGAATGCCACCCACGCGGCCCCCCCGACCGCGACGAGCGCCGCGACCGCTCGCTGCCACGCTCGCGCGAGCAGCGCCGGTGCGAGCGCGAGCGCCGCGACGAGCAGGGCCTCGCCGGCGGCGCGTGGGCTCTCGAGCCGCATCCAGGCGGCCGCGATCACGAGCGCGGGGAGCGCGCTGGCGGCGAGCGTCCTACCCATGAGCCACCGCCTCCGAGCGGGCGCCGTCGAGGGTCGCCGCGAGGTCGTCCCCCCGCCGGAGGACGGCCACCGGCACGCCCGAGGCGGCAAGCCGAAGCAGTCCGGGCACGGCCTGACTAGGGCGTCCGGCGAAGCTCGGGGCGTCCACCCACACGATCGAGACGAGACGGCGCGTCGCCGCCGACCGCACCCCCTCGAGCGCCAGCGGATCGAGGGTCGCGGTTACGACGACGAGCTCGCCGGCCCGCGCGGCGGGGCCGTGCTCGTGCGCGAGCGCCCGGGCGACGGAGAGGCGACCGTCGGCGTCGACGGCGGCGAGGGTGTCGAGCGCGCTCCGGAAGTCGCCCTGGAGCGAGCACACCTCCACGGAGGCCGGGCTCGCCCCCGTCGTCACGAGGGTCGACTTGCGGCCGCGGGAGGCGTACAGGCGCACCACCGACCCGGCGGCGCGGACTGCGACGTCGAAGCTCGAGTCCGGAGGATCTCCCACTGCGCCGGCGGCGTGGCAGTCGAGGATGACGACCACGGTGTCCCGCGGCGCATCGTCGAGCTCCTTCACCATGAGCTGCCCTCGCCGGGCGGTCGTCGGCCAGTGGACGCGGCGCAGGGACTCCCCTTGCTCGTACTCGCGGACGGAGTGGAAGTCGAAGCCGGACGGCCGGTGGAGGAGCAGGCGCCTCCCGTCCGCACCCCGGCGGCCGACCTCGCTGAAGAGCGACTGGAGCTCGACGAGGCGCGGGTGGACGACGACGGCCATCGACTCCGCGGCGGGCAGCGTGACGGACTCCAGGCCGAGGTGGTCGCCGAGCACGAGCCGCGCGTCCGAGACCGCGAAGCGACCGCGCTGGACGCGCCCGAGCGCGACCGTCCCGGTGAGCGTTCGACCGTGGCCGCGCAGACGGCATTCGTACGGCCCCAGGCGCCCGAGCGTGCCCCGCACCGCGCCCGTCGCGACGGGGATCCGGGAGCGCCGGCGGACGTGGACGGCGAGGAGCATGCGGTTGCCCTCGGTCGCGGGCGCGGGCTCGGCGACGTGCCGAACCTGGACGGGCTCCCGCACGAAGCCCGCCCACGCTCGCGACGCGGCGGCCGCGAGGAGCAGGCCGACGCCGGCGACACCGAGCGCGCGCGAGCCGAAGGCGAGCGCCGCGGCCGTGACCGCGAGGCCGAGAAGCAGCGCGCCTCCGAGTCTGCTCAGGCCTCGCATCCCCGCCTCACGCCGGGACCACGGTCTCCTCGAGGGCCTCCCCGACCACGTCGGAGCCGGTGATGCCGGCCGCCCGGGCCTCCGGTGCCACGATCAGCCGGTGTGCCAGCACGGGCTCGGCGACCGCCTGCACGTCCTCGGGCAGCGCGTAGTCGCGGCCCGCCGCGACCGCCCGCGCCTTGGCCATGCGCAGGAGGGCGATCCCGGCCCGAGGGCTCGCGCCGAGGGCGAGGCGTGGGCTCGCACGCGTGTGGCGCAGGACGGAGACGACGTACCGGCCCACGCTGTCCTCGACGTACACCGCGCGCGCCTGGGCGATCGCCCCGAGGACGTCGGTCCGGTCGGCCACCGGCCGGAGCCGATCGAGAGGAGGGGCCGTCGTCTGCTCGGCGAGCATGCGGGCCTCCTCCGCGAGCGGGGGGTAGCCGAGCGACAGGCGCGCCGCGAAGCGGTCGAGCTGGGCCTCGGGCAGCGGATACGTCCCTTCGTACTCGATCGGGTTCTGCGTGGCGACGACGAGGAACGGGAGCTCGAGCGCGTACGTCATGCCGTCGATCGTCACCTGGCACTCCTGCATGGCCTCGAGCAGCGCCGACTGCGTCTTCGGGGACGCGCGGTTGATCTCGTCCACGAGCAGCACGTTCGCGAACACCGGGCCGGGACGGAACTCGAACTCGTTCGTCTTCTGGCTGAACACGTTCACGCCCGTCACGTCCGTCGGGAGCAGGTCGGGCGTGAACTGCAGACGGGAGAAGGAGAGGTGGAGCGAGCGCGCGAGCGACTTGGCGAGCACGGTCTTCCCGACGCCGGGGAAGTCCTCGATGATCAGGTGCCCCTCCGCCAGCAGCCCGAAGACGCACAACTCCAGCGTCTCGCGCGGCGCGCGGACGGCGAGCTCCAGGTTCGCGACGACGCGGTCGACGACCTCCGCGGCGGCGACGGAGCCGGTGGCGCTGGGCGCAGGCGCCGTGTCGCTCATTCCTCCGAGAGTAGCCGCTCGACCTCGTCCAGGATCGCCGCCGCGATCTCGAGCTTCGGCGCCTTGCCCACGTGACGCTCCCCCGCGTCCGAGAGCACCACGACCTCGTTCTCGTCCGCGTCGAAGCCGATGTCCGCCCTGCTCACGTCGTTGAACACGAAGAGGTCGGCCCCCTTTGCCCGTCGCTTCTCCCGCGCCCGCTCGAGCCCCGTCCCGGCGCCGTCGGCGGCGAACCCGACGATGACCTGGCCCGGGGCACGCGCCGCGCCCAGTGCGCCGAGGACGTCGGTGGTGGGCTCGAGCTCGACCGTCCACGTGGCGCCGTCCTTCGCGCGCTTTCCCTCGTGCGGGCTTCCCGGACGGTAGTCGGCGACGGCCGCCGCCATCACGATCACGTCGGACCCTGCGCGGGCGAGCGCCTCGCGCTCGAGGGCGTCCGCCGTCGGCGTCTGCACGACCGTCACCCCGTCGGGCGAGGGGACGGCGAGGTTCGCAGCGAGGAGCGTCACGTCGGCTCCGCGCCGGCGCGCCTCCTCGGCGAGCGCCACGCCCATCCGGCCCGAGGAGCGGTTGCCGAGGAAGCGCACGGCGTCGAGCGGCTCCCTCGTCCCGCCGGCGGACACGAGCACGCGCTTCCCGCGGAGCGGCCCCGCGGCGGGGCCACCTGCGAGCAGCTCCTCGATCCGGGCCGCGATCGTCTCCGGCTCGGCCATCCGCCCCACCCCGACCTCGCCCTCGGCCAGCTCGCCCGCCTCGGGGCCGACCATCTCGACCCCCCGCGCGCGCAGGACGTCGACGTTCTCGCGGGTCGCGGGATGAGCCCACATGCGCACGTTCATGGCCGGGGCGACCAGGATCGGGCCCGAGTGGGCGAGCGCGGCCTCGGTCAGGACGTCGTCGGCGAGGCCGTGCGCGAGACGCGCGAGCGTGTTCGCGGTCAGCGGGGCGACGACGAGCAGGTCGAACGGCTCCAGGTGCGGATACGGGTCGCGCGAGCGCGGCCTGCGCGCGAGGGCGAGGAACGTCTCCTCGGTGACGAAGCGCTCCGCTCCCGCCGTGAGGACGGGGTGCACCTCATGCCCCGCCCGCACGAGCAGGCGGACGAGCGCGCACGCCTTGTAGGCCGCGATCCCCCCGGTGACTCCGAGCAGGATGCGCGCCACGGCGGTGCCGCTACGTCGCGGGGAGGTGGTACGTGATCTTCCCGCTCGCGATCTCCTCCATCGCCATCGTGAGGTAGTTCTTGGAGCGGGACTCGACGAGCGGCGGCGGCGCCTCCTCGAACCCGATCCCCTCGCCGAGTTGATGGTGGTAGTTGTTGATCTGGCGTGCGCGCTTCGCCGAGACGATGACGAGCGCGTAGCGGGAGTCCTCGACGCGGTCGAGGAGCTGGTCGATTCGAGGATGGATCATGGCCGGCGCATGGTACCTGGACGGCGGAGGAGGCCGCGAGAGCTCGCGCGAGGGCCGTCAGGCCTCGCCGCGCGAGGGTAGCAACCGAGCCAGCAAGCTCCCGGTCCTGCGGGCCAGGTCGAGCTCGCACTCGACGAGCGCAGCCAGCGCCTCGGTCGCGCGCTCGAGGTCGTCGTTCCGCACCATGTACCGGAAGCGGTGGGCCTGCTCGAGCTGCGTGCGGGCGAGTGCGATGCGATCGCCGATCTCCCCCGTGCTCTCCGTCGCGCGGTCGCGCAGGCGCCGCTCGAGCTCCGAGACGTCCGCGGCGATGAAGACCGTCACGCTCCCGGGCACCTCGTCCTGGACGCGCAGGGCCCCCTCGAGCTCGAGCTCGAGCACGCATACCTGCCCTTCGCCGGCGATGCGGTCGATCTCGGACCGGAGGGTCCCGTACCGGCGTCCGGAGACGTACTCGACCCACTCGAGGAGCTCGCCGGACTCCGCTCGGCGCGTGAACTCGTCGTCGGCCAGGAACCGGTACTCGCGCCCGTCCACCTCCCCGGGGCGCTGCGCGCGCGTCGTCGCCGAGACAGCGACCTCGAGGCCCTGCACGCGATCGAGCAGGCCCTTGATGAGCGTTCCCTTGCCCGCGCCGGACGGCCCGGTGACGACGAAGACGGGCCGCGCCGGTGGCACGGTCGTAGCTACCCGAGAGACCGCGGCCGCGGAGCGGTCGCCTTCAGGGGTGTTCGCGCGACCAGGATCCGCGCGAGCGGATACCGGTCCTGCGCACGACTCACGAGCGGTGGTTGAAGAGCTCGACCAGCTCCGTGCGTTGCCGCTCGGAGAGGCCTCCGACGGTCTTCGACTGGCTGATCCGGCACTGGTTGAGCAGGCGCGCGGCCTTCACACGGCCGAACTTCGGCACCGCCATGAGCATGTCGAAGACCTTGGCGGTGGAGACGAACTCGGGCGGGTCGAGGAGGATCTCCTCGATGTGGACGCGCGACGCCTTCAGGTCCCGCTTGAGCTGAGCACGCCGCACGCGAACGTCGTTCGCCCTCTGGAGCGCCTCCATCCGCTGGTCGAGCGAGCGGGCGGGCGCCTGGGCGTGCGTCTTCGACGAGACCATGAGCCGGACGAGTCTACCAAGACTCCCCGATGGGTCAAGCTGGAACGTTTGGCCCAATTTGCAGGGTTTTTTGCGTTCTCAGATCGGACGACGCATCGCGGCGGCCGGGCGACTCGCCCGCTCCGGCCAGTTGTCCACCGCCCTCGAGCGCCTCCTCGCGGGGTGACTCCGCGTTCAACCCAGCGCGCACCCGCGCGGGGGCTCCGGGGTCGGAGAAGAGCACGGTCCCGATGGCCACGGCGCGCGCTCCCACCTCGACGAGGTCGCGCGCGTCCCGGCCGCTCCAGACTCCTCCCATGCCGACGATGGGCAGGTCGAGCGCGCTCGCACAGGCGTGCACGCAGGCGAGTGCGACGGGACGGAGCGCGGGCCCCGAGTAGCCGCCGGTTCCCAGCGCCAGACACGGACGGCGTGTCCGGGGATCGAGCGCGAGCCCCCGGATCGTGTTCACGAGCGACAGCCCGTCCGCGCCCGCGTCGGCGACCGCGCGGGCGGTTTCGGTCACGTCCGGCGTGGCCGGCGAGAGCTTCGCGTACAGCGGCTTCGTCGTGGCCGCACGAGCGGCCGAGACGAGCTCCGACGCCGTGTCCGGGGCCTCCTCGACGTTCGGGCACGAGAGGTTGAGCTCCACGGTCGCGACCGCGTCGCACGCGTCGAGGCGCTCGCACACGACGGCGAAGTCGGCTGCGGAGAACCCGCCCACGGACACCCAGACCGGGACCCCGAGCTCCTCCAGGCGTGGCAGATGGTCGCGCAGGAAGGCGTCGACTCCCGGGTTCTGGAGCCCGATCGAGTTCAGCATCCCGTGCTCCACCTCCGCGATCCTGGGTGGCGGGTTCCCCTCCCTGGGCAGCGGCGTCACCGTCTTCGTCACGAAGGCGTCCAGACTGCGGGCGACCTCCGGCGCCGTGAGGGCGTCGAGGCAGCCGGACGCGTTCAGGAGGGGGACCGCGTGACCGCTCACGCCGCCTCCCTCAGCACCGGCCCCGTCACGCACAGCCGCTCGTAGTGGCCGTCCACCTCGACGACGCAGCCGTAGCAGGCCCCGTACCCGCATGCCATGGGCGCCTCCCGGGCGAGCTGCGCACCGGGGACGAGCGCCCTAACCGCCTCCAGCATCGCCTCGGGGCCGCACGCGAGGACGTCTCCCGGCTCCTCGGGGAGGAGCTCGGTCACGAGCCGCGGCTCCACGACGACCTCCGCGCCGGGCAGCAGGCGGGCGGCCTGCGCGTGCAGGTCGCTGCGGAAGCCGAGCAGGGCCGGCGGGCCTCCGAGCGCCTCGGACAGGTAGGGCATGGGCGCGATGCCGATACCCCCCGCGACGACGAGCGGCCGCTGCACCCCGAGGTCGAACCCGCATCCGAGCGGCCCGAGGACGTGGATCGCATGTCCTGCCTCGAGCGAGGCGAGCGCGCGCGTCCCCGGACCGATCGGGTCGACGAGGAACGCCAGCTCGCCGGGAGGCGCCTGACACAGGCTCATCGGGCGCGGGAGCAGGCGCCCGGGGGCCTCGAGCATGAAGAACTGGCCGGGGGCTCCGGGCTCGAGGCCGCCCCGCTCGAGCCGGACGAGCACATACGGGCCGACGGGCTCGGTCGCGATGACGGGCAGGAGCTCGCGTCTCATGCCTCCACTCCTATCCGCTCCTGCAGCGAGCGAGCCGACTCCGCCCGGGCGTTCGCGATCGCGTGCACGGCCGCCGCGGCGCCGGCGAGCGTCGTGACGCACGGAACCCGGGCGGCGAGCGCGGCCTCGCGGATGCGGTACCCGTCCGCGCGGGCACCGCGCCCCTGCGGGGTGTTCACGACGAGGTCGCAGCGGCCGCGCCGCACGAGATCGACCACCGTCGGCTCGTCCGGAGAGGCGTCCGCGACCTTCGCCACCACCTCGACCTCGAGCCCGGCGGCGCGGAGCGTGCGCGCCGTTCCCTCGGTCGCGACGAGTGCGAACCCGAGGCCCGCGAGCGCCGCGGCCACCGGCACCGCCGCCGGCTTGTCCTCGTCCCGGACGGAGAGGAACGCCGAGCCCGAGGTCGGCAGCGGCCGCCCGGCCGCGCGCTCCGCCTTCGCGAGCGCGGTCGGGAGGTCGGCGGCGCTCGCCATCACCTCGCCGGTGGAGCGCATCTCGGGCCCGAGCACGGGATCCGCGCCCGGGAAGCGCGAGAAGGGGAGCACGGCCGCCTTCACGCTGACCTGCGGCGGGCGCGGGGGCGGGAGCGCGAGGTCGGCGAGCGTCGCCCCGGCCGCGAGCCTGCAGGCCGCGTCGACGAGGTTCAGCCCGATCGCCTTGCTCGCGAACGGGACGGTGCGCGACGCGCGCGGGTTGGCCTCGAGCACGTAGACGACGCCGTCGGCGATAGCGAGCTGGACGTTCAGCAGCCCCACGACGCCGAGCGCGGGCCCGAGCCGCCTGACGACGTGCTCGACCTCGAGCGCTGCCGGGAGCGTCAGCGACGGCGCGGGCAGGACGCAGGCGGAGTCGCCCGAGTGCACGCCCGCCTCCTCGACGTGCTGCATGACCGCGGCGACGTACACGTCCGTCCCGTCGCAGAGCGCGTCGACGTCGAGCTCGATCGCGTGCTCGACGAAGCGGTCGACGAGGACCGGCCCCTCGACGGCCTCCAGGGCGCGCTCGAGCTGGCCGCCGTCGTAGCACACGCGCATCGCGCGGCCGCCGAGCACGTACGAGGGACGGACGAGGACCGGGTAGCCGATGCGCTCGGCGGACGTGAGCGCCTCGTCCCGGCCCGCGACGACCGCCCAGGGCGGGCAGCGGACGCCGAGCTCGCTCACGAGCGAGCCGAAGCGCTCCCGGTCCTCCGCGAGGTCGATCGCGTCGTGCGGCGTGCCGAGGATGCGGAAGCCGGCCTCCTCGATCGCGCGCGCGAGCTTGAGCGGCGTCTGCCCCCCGAACTGGGTGACGACGCCGACGGGCTGCTCGCGCTCGCAGACCGCCAGCACGTGCTCGGCGGTGAGCGGCTCGAAGTACAGGCGGTCGGAGGTGTCGTAGTCGGTGGAGACGGTCTCCGGGTTGCAGTTGACCATGACCGCCTCGAAGCCGAGCTCGCGGAAGGTCTGGGCCGCGTGCACGCAGCAGTAGTCGAACTCGATGCCCTGGCCGATCCGGTTCGGCCCGGACCCGAGGATGACGACCGACCTGCCCGGGGCAGGCGACTCCTCGTCGTCCTCGCCGAAGGTCGAGTAGTAGTAGCTCGAGGCGGCCTCCACCTCCCCCGCGCAGGAGTCGACGCGCCGGTACGCCGCCCGGATCCCGAGCGCGCGCCGGCTGCGGGCGACCTCGGCCGCGGGCACGCCGAGCGCGCCTCCGATCTCGACGTCCGACCAGCCCGCTCGCTTCGCGCGGAGCAGGTCGCCGCTCCGCAGCTCCGCGCGGGCACGCTCGAGCTCCGCGCGGAACCAGGGGTGCACGCCCTCGGGAAGCTCGTCGAGGCTCGCCCACGGGGTCACGGCCCCCGCCTCGAGCTCCCGGGAGCCGTATGCCTTCAGGAAGGCCTCGGTGAACGTCCGCCCGATCCCCATCGCCTCGCCCACCGACTTCATCTGCGTGCCGAGCGTGCGGTCGGCGCCCGGGAACTTCTCGAAGGCGAAGCGCGGGAACTTCACGACGACGTAGTCGAGCGTCGGCTCGAAGCTCGCCGGCGTCGTCCTCGTGAGGTCGTTCGGGATCTCGTCGAGCGTGTAGCCGACCGCGAGCTTCGCCGCGACCTTGGCGATCGGGTACCCGGTCGCCTTCGAGGCGAGCGCGGAGGAGCGCGAGACGCGCGGGTTCATCTCGATCACGCGCAGCTCGCCGGTCTCGCGGCTGCGCGCGAACTGGATGTTCGACCCGCCGGTCTCCACACCGACCGCGCGGACGACCGCAGCGGCCGCGTCGCGGAGCTCCTGGTACGCCTCGTCCGAGAGCGTCATCTGGGGCGCGACGGTCACGGAGTCCCCGGTGTGCACGCCCATCGGGTCGAGGTTCTCGATCGAGCACACGACGACGACGTTGTCCGCCCGGTCGCGGATGACCTCGAGCTCGAACTCGTCCCAGCCCCGGACCGACTCCTCGATCAGCACCTGCCCGATCGGGGACTCGGCGAGCCCGCGCTCGACCTGGCGGCGAAGGCCGGGGAGGTCGTCGGCGAACCCGCCGCCGTGCCCGCCGAGCGTGAAGGCGGGACGCACGACGGCGGGCAGGAGGGCGTCGTCGAGCTCCTCGAGCGAGGTCACGATCCTCGACTCGGGCACGCGCAGGCCGCAGGAGAGCACCGCGTCGCGGAACTCCTCGCGGTCCTCCGCGCGGCGGATGACCCCGACGGGTGCGCCGATCAGCTCGACCCCGAGGTCCTCGAGGATCCCGCCCTCGGCGAGCGCGACCGCCAGGTTCAGCGCAGTCTGGCCCCCGAGCGTGGGCAGGAGCGCGTCCGGGCGCTCGCGCTCGAGCACCGAGGCCACGCCTTCGAGATCAAGTGGCTCCACGTACGTCCGGTCGGCGAACCCGGGGTCGGTCATGATCGTCGCCGGGTTCGAGTTGACGACGACCGTGCGGTACCCGTCCTCCCGCAGCACCTTCAGCGCCTGGCAGCCTGCATAGTCGAACTCGCACGCCTGACCGATGACGATCGGGCCCGAGCCGATGACGCAGATCGACTCGAGGTCGCGCCGGGCCGGCATCAGCGAGCGGCCTCCAGCTCGCGCACCCAGGACTCGAGGAGCGGCCAGGCGTCGTGCGGCCCCGGCCCCGCCTCGGGATGGAACTGCACGGAGCGGGCGCGGAGGTCGGGGAAGTGGAAGCCCTCGACCGTCCCGTCGTAGAGGGAGACGTGCGTCGCCTCCACGGCCTCCGAGCGCTCGACCGCGAAGCCGTGGTTCTGGCTCGTCACGAGCACGCGGCTGCTGCGGCGTTCGAGGACTGGGTGGTTGGCGCCGCGGTGTCCGAACGGCAGCTTGTACGTCCGGTGTCCGGTCGCCAGCCCGAGGAGCTGGTGGCCGAGGCAGATCCCGAGCACCGGCACGCGTCCGAGCAGGCTCCGGACCGTCTCGGCCTCGTCGCTCAGCGGCTCCGGGTCGCCCGGCCCGTTCGAGAGCACGACGCCGTCGTGCCCCGCGAGCTCGTCTGCGCTCGCGGAGTGCGGGAAGACGGTGACCGCGGCGCCCGCGCGCTCCAGCCGGTGCAGGATCGAGCGCTTCGTGCCGTAGTCGACGACCGCGACGCGCACCGCGCCTCGCTCGCTGTGGACGTACGGCCTGGGCGTCGAGACCGCCGCGACGAGCGACTGGCCCTCCATCGGCGGCTGGGAGCGCACCTGCTCGAGGGCCTCGGGCACCGGCAGTGCGTCTTCGTCGGCCACCGCGACGGCCCGCATCGCACCGCCTTCCCGCAGTCGGAGGACGAGCGTGCGCGTGTCGAGCTCCTCGATTCCGACCACCCCGTGCTCCCGGAGCCAGTCGGCCCACTCCGTGCCCCCGAGCCGGCGCATGAGCGCTGCCCTCGCATGCGGGCGCGCGGACTCGCCGCGCTCGTCGGCCATGCCGTAGTTGCCGACCATGGGAGCGGTGAAGCAGACGAGCTGCTCCGCGTAGCTCGGGTCGGTCACCGTCTCTTGGTAGCCCGTCATCGCGGTCGTGAAGACCGCCTCGCCGAACGCGGCGCCGGAGGCGCCCACGGACCGCCCGCGGAACGTCGTGCCGTCCTCGAGCAGGAGGTACGCGGTCATGCGAGCCGGGCCCTCGCGGGGACGACGTTCATTCCTCGTACACCAGCCGGCCGTCCGCCACCGTCCGCACGACGCGGCCCCGCAGGCGCTGTCCGAGGAGCCAGGAGTTGGCCGAGAGCGAGCGGAAGCCGCCCTCGCTCACCTCCCACTCGCGCTCGAGGTCGAGCGCGACGAGGTTCGCGCGGGCACCGACCTCGATCCGCGGCTCGGGCAGGCCGAGCATCCGCGCCGGTCCGCCCGACATGCGCTCGAGGAGGGTCTCGAGCGAGAGCACGCCGGGACGGACGAGCCGCGTGTGCAGGGCGGCGAATGCCGTCTCGAGCCCGGTCACGCCGAAGGGAGCCTCCTCGAAGGGCACGTCCTTCTCGTGGCGGGCGTGCGGCGCGTGATCCGTGGCGACCGCCTGGATGGCGCCACGGCGCAGGCCGTCCAGCAACGCCTGCCGGTCCTCCTCGGCGCGCAGCGGCGGGTTCATCTTCACGTTCGTGTCCAGCGAGCGAACGGCGTCGTCGGTGAGCACGAGGTGGTGTGGCGTGACCTCAGCCGTCGCGGTGACGCCGATCGCGAGCGCCCGGTCGAGCGCTGCCACGGACTCGCGGGCGGAGAGGTGCATGAGGTGCACGTGCCGCCCCTCGAGCGCCGCGAGGGCGAGGTCCCGCTCCACCATGAGGCTCTCCGCGAGCGAGGGATAGCCGCCGAGACCGATCTCCCCGGACACCGGCCCCTCGTGCACGTGGCCGCCTCGGGAGAGCGTCGGCTCCTCGCAGTGCAGCGCGAGCGGGCGCTCGGCGAGGGCGCAGTAGCGCAGCGCCCGGCGCAGGAGCGCCGCGGAGACGACCGGCCGCCCGTCATCCGTGAAGGCCGCGGCGCCGGCCGCCGCGAGCTCTGCCATCTCGGTCAGCTCCTCCCCGCGCTGGCCCTTGCTGATCGCGGCCATGAACGCCATCGGGACGACGGCCTCCGTGCTCGCACGGGCCAGGAGGTCGCCGAGGACCGGCGCGCAGTCCACGACCGGATCCGTGTTCGGCATGGCGACGATCGCGCAGAACCCGCCGGCCGCCGCGGCCTCGGCGCCGGAGCGAAGCGTCTCCTCGTCCTCGCGGCCCGGCGTCCGCAGGTGCACGTGCGGGTCGACGAACGCGGGTGCGACGACGAGCGTGCCGGCCGGCGCCGGCTCGAGGGAGGAGATCACGCCGTCCGTGACCGTGATGCGGAGCGACTCGTCGATCCGCTGGGCCGGCGCCACCACCCTCCCCTCGAGGACGAGGAAGTCGCCGCGGCCGTTTCTGCAGGCGAAGGTCATGCGACCGCCTCCGCGACCCCCCGGGCGACCGGTGCCACCGGCGCCACGGTGAGCACGTCGTACAGGACCGCCATGCGAACCGCGAGCCCGGCCCGCACCTGGTCGATCACGAGCGCGGCGTCGGAGTCGGCCACGCGCGGGTCGATCTCCACGCCGCGATTCATCGGGCCCGGGTGCATGACCGCCTGGCCCGGGCGCACGCGCTCCGGGGTGATGCCGTACAGCGCGGTGTACTCCCGCAGCGAAGGGACGTACGCCTCCTCCATGCGCTCCCGCTGCATGCGCAGGACGTACACGACGTCCGCGGCGGAGATCGCCGAGATGTCCGTCGAGGTCTCGCAGCCGAGCGCGTCGATCCCCGGGGGCAGCAGCGTCGGAGGCGCCACGACGGTCGCCCGTGCGCCCACGAGCCCGAGCGCCTGGACGAGCGAGCGAGCAACCCGCGAGTGGAGGACGTCCCCGACGATCGCGACGTGCAGCCCCTCGAGCCGGCCGAAGGCCTCCTGCATCGCGTACACGTCGAGGAGCGCCTGGGTCGGGTGCTGGTTCTTGCCGTCGCCGGCGTTCACCACGTGCGCGTCCGTCCAGCGCGCGACGAGCCGCGGGGCGCCGATCGACGGATGACGGATCACGATGACGTCCGGGTCGTACGCGGAGAGCGTGAGGATCGTGTCCTTCAACGACTCGCCCTTGTCCACGGAGGAGCCGGAGGCGCGGATCGACATGGTGTCCGCGGACAGGCGCTTCGCGGCCAGCTCGAAGCTCGAGAGCGTGCGCGTCGAGGACTCGTAGAACACGTTGACGACGGTGCGCCCGCGGAGCGTGGGCAGCTTCTTCAGCTCGCGTCCGAGGGAGCCGGCGAGCGAGCGGGCCGTGGCCAGGATGCGCTCGACGTCCTCGCGCTCGAGGTCGCCGACCGACAGCAGGTGGCGGCGCGGAGGCGACGGCGGTAGCAGCTCACCCACCGGTGCCGTCCTCGGGCTCGTGGACGAGGAGGACGCGGTCGACCTCGTCGACCTCGAGCAGCTCCACCTGGATCCGCTCGTCCCGGGAGGTCGGGAGGTTCTTGCCGACGTAGTCCGGCCGGATCGGGAGCTCGCGGTGGCCGCGGTCGACGAGCACCGCGAGCTGCACGCGCGCCGGCCGTCCGAACTCCAGGAGCGCGTCGATTGCCGCTCGGATCGTCCGGCCCGTGTACAGGACGTCGTCGACGAGGACGACGGTCCCGCCCTCCAGCGGGAAGCTAATGCTCGTCGCGCGGACGACGGGCTGGCGGTCGGGCGGCCGGCCGCCGTCCCGCACGTGCACGTCGTCGCGGTGGAAGGTGATGTCGAGCGTGCCGAGCGCGGGCTCGACCCCGCTGCGCTCCGCGACGAGGCGCCGGAGGCGCGCTGCGAGCGGAACGCCGCGCGTCTGGATTCCGACCAGCGCGACCCGCTCGAGCTCGTCGTTCCGCTCGATGATCTCGTGGGCGATGCGCGACAGCGACCTGGCGACCGCGTCGCCGTCGAGAAGGACCTTCGTCCCGGCTCGCGGCGGTTCGGCGGAGGCTCGGCCGGCAGAGCCGGAGGCGTGCGTGCTCATCCCACTCCTTTCCGGCCTCGCTGGACCGGGTTAAAGGGTCTGCCGGAGTGTAGCGGGAGACCGGGACGGCGCCGGTGCGATCCGAGCGGCGTGGTGTCACTCTGGGCCGGCACCTCTGGCTGGCACCCTTCCCCGGTGCCACGCCGCCAGGGCCTCGACCGCGCGCTGCTCGTCCTCGGGGTGCTCGTCCTGACCTCGGCGAGCGTGCGCTTCGCCCTCTCGCGCGGCGTCGCCGCCCCGTGGATCGCGCCCGACGAGCAGCTGTACGGCCTCCTCGGCCGCTCGCTCGTCAACGGCGAGGGGCTGGCCGTCCTCGGCGAGGGCGTCGCCTACTACAGCGTCCTCTATCCGCTCCTCGTGGGGCTTCCGTTTCTCGGAACGGAGCCGGCCACCGGGGTCACGGGCGCCCAGGCGCTCCAGGCGCTCCTCATGTCCGCGACGGCGGTGCCGGTCTTCCTGTGGGCCCGGCCCGTCACGGGCCCGCGCTGGGCGCTCGTGCCGGCGCTGCTCACGGTCCTCGTCCCCGGGCTCGCGTACAGCGGCCTCTTGATGAGCGAGGCGCTCTACTACCCCGCCGCCGTCGTCGCCGCGTGGGCGCTCGCCCGCTGCCTCTGCGACCCGACACCGGGAGCGCAGGCGCTCTTCCTCGGCCTGCTCGCGCTCGCGTTGGCGACGCGCCTGCAGGCCGTCGGCTTCGTCGCGGTGCTCCTCGTCGCGCTGGGACTCCTCTCGGCATTCGAGCGCTCGCTCGCCCCCTTCCGTCGCCTGTTCCCCACGCTCGCGCTCCTCGGCGTCGCGGGGATCGCGTGGATCGGCGCGCGCGTGGCTCTCGGCGGCGTCGGGGAGCTCCTCGGAGCGTACGCGCCGCTCACCGAGGCCGGTGAGTACTCGCTCGGAGGGGTCGCCCGCTCCGTCTCGTGGCACGCGGGGGCTCTCGCGCTCGTCACCGTCGCAATCCCGCTCGTAGCGCTGGGCGTCCTCGGCTGGGAGGCGCTGCGCGGGCGGGAGCGCGACGCGCGCGTCCGGGCGCTCGTCGCGACGGCGGTCGCGTACCTCACGGTCACGGTCGTCGAGGTGAGCGCGTTCGCCTCCCGCTTCGTCGACCACGTGACCGAGCGGCAGCTCCTGTCGGTCGCGCCGCCGGTGTTCGTCGCGTTCGCCGTCTGGCTCCGGCGCGGGCTTCCCCGTCCCTGGCCGGCGATCTCCATCGTCGCGATCGCGGTCGCAGCCCCGACGCTCCTCCTCCCGCTCGACCGCGTCGCGACCCCGAGCGCGGCCGCGGACGCTCCCTCCACGATCCCCCTCGAGAAGCTCGGGCAGCACATGGGCGAGAGCGGGCTCGAGGCCGTGTACGCAGGCGTCGC
>Ga0075313_1000018_pt1 | contig 34447 bp, 37 predicted proteins | sample MayberryNE_Catta_3_FD_120051 | JGI IMG/M metagenome (GOLD analysis project Ga0075313, IMG submission 120051) | Natural and restored wetland microbial communities from the San Francisco Bay, California, USA, that impact long-term carbon... | ecosystem: Environmental > Terrestrial > Soil >...
GCTTCTCCCAGGTGGAGCTTCGTCGAGGCCAGGCTGTCGACGCCGTACCGCGCGTCGAGCGAGGCGGCGTGCTCGGCCCGCCCGCACGCCTCCGCCGCGGCCTCGAGCGCCGAGCTCAGGAGGGCCGGGGCGAGCCCCAGCCGCGCGAGCGAGTCGGAGCAGCCGCGGAGCGGCGCGAGCAGTCGCGCGTTCCTCGCCTCGGACTCGAAGCCGATGCCGACGACCGCGGCGTCCACCCTGCGCGCCGTGGCATCGCGCCAGGCGCGGAAGTCGCGAACCCAGGCCTGCTCGGCAGCGTCCAGGTCACGATCCTCGGGCCGCGTGACGACGTAGCCGGCGACGCCGAGGCCGGCGAGAAGGAGCACGACGAAGGTGGCGATCCCCTTCACGACGGTCCAACGGTCCGCTCAGGCCGTCGTGAGCACGTCCGGCGCCGAGAGCGCGACGGCGTCGTCCGTGATCAGGCCGTCCACCCCGAGTCCGAGCAGCTCCTTCGCGCGGCCAGGGCGGTTGACCGGCCAGGTCATCACGACCTCGGCGATCGAGCGCAACGACGCCACGCTTCCCGGCTCGAGCAGGCGTTCGTGGACCGAGACCCCCTCCAGCCGCTCGCTTCCGAACCGCTCGAGGAAGCGCCGCAACTCACCGACGGTCCCGATCGAGTGCACGCGCCGCACGGGCAGCCCCTCGAAGGGCTCGAGCAGCTTCCAGCGGCGTGCGCAGACCGTGAAGCGGCGGGACCCGAGATGCGGACGGACGATCTCGCGAACCTGCTCCGCCAGCCGGACGCGCGAGCCCTTGAGGTCGAGCATGAGCTCGGTCTCGGGCGCCGTCGCGTCGACGAGATCCGGGAGGAGGAGCCTCGGCCGCCACGGAGCGCCGAGCCGCCAGCGGTCCCACAGCACCGGAAGCGGCCCGAACGTGCGCAGGTGGCGTACCTCGACCCGCCCGTGGTAGAGGGCGACGTCGGTCTCGACGAGCGCGCTGCCTAGGAGCTCGGCGTCGCGGAGGTCGTCCAGGCGGTTACCCGCCCGGTGGGCGACGAGAAAGGGCCGCGCCGGGAGCGGCCGCTCGTCCGCTGTCCACAGGAGATCCACCTGGCGCCGAGTGTAGCCAGCCCCCCGGCGGATGGATCGTTACGCCAACGTGCGCAAAGTGTGGGCCGGGCCTCCGCCGCATCGGGGCCCGGCCCTGCCGCCGTCAGAGGAGAATCCGAACCGCCGTGTCGGAGGGGCAGCCACGCAGCGCGAGCGACGAGGCGTCGTGGAGGTCGACCTCGACGTGGGACGCGAGGACGAGCGCGGAGCCGATGTCGTACCCGGCTCGCACGAGCTCCTCGAAGCGCCAGCGAAGGATCGCCTCCGCTTCCGTCTCGTCGATCAGTTCGAACTGGGCCGCAGTCATTCCGTCTCCCTCTCTCCTCTCTCGGCTACCAGGGTCACAGTTCAGCCTCATCGGCGCGCGGTAGCGCCCGCTTGAGGTCCTGAGTCGACGAGCCGAAGGTCGGGTTGGACCGGGCGAACGTCCCTCGAACGAGTTAGTACCCGCGCCGCGCGAGCCGGAAGCCCTACACGCGCGGGAGCTCGTCGACGCCCGCGCGCCTCGCGCGCTCCTTGCGGTCGACGTTCCAGGCGAAGAGGAGAAGGCCGCCGCCGACGATGACGATCGCGGCGCCGATCCCGATCCGGGCCCAGATGTTGCCGAAGACGATGAAGGCGATCACTCCCGCGAAGAGGAGGAGGATCGCAGCGCCTCCGAGCTTGAGCACATAGCTGGCCACGGGAGCGAGTCTACGGAACGCCCGGACTTTTGCAACGACCGGTGGTAGAACCCCCGGGATGGCGAAGCCCCTGTGGGCGCCGTGGCGGCTCGAGTACGTCCAGCAGGCCGACGAGCTCGAGGGCTGCGTCTTCTGTCTGGAGGCGGCGCGCGAGCTTCCGTCGGACGAGTCGCTGCTCGTTCGTCGCGGGGGCCACGCGCTGGCCATCCTGAACAAGTTTCCGTACTCGTCGGGCCACCTCCTCGTCGCCCCCGTCCGTCACGTGGGCAGCCTCGGCGAGCTGACCGACGAGGAGGTGCTCGAGCTGCACGGTCTCGCCGTCGCCGGCATGGACGCGCTCGGCACCGTGTACGGGCCGGGCGGGTTCAACCTGGGCTGGAACCTCGGGCGGGCTGCCGGAGCGGGGATCGACGACCACGTCCACCTGCACGTCGTGCCCCGCTGGTCCGGGGACACGAACTTCATGCCGGTGCTCGCCGACGTGAAGGTCCTTCCCGAGCACCTCCTGCAGACGCGCGGTCGGTTGCAGGAGGCCTGGCCGGGCTAGTCCCCGAGGCGCGCGAGCTCGCGCCAGGCCATCGGCGGCGTCGTCGCCCAGTCGTAGAGGCTCACCCCGATCACGCCGCCGTCGTCCGCGACGGCCGCGACGAAGCCCTCGAGCTCCTCCTGCCCGAGCCGGTTCGCGACACCGCCCGCGACGTGGATGGGCACGTCCGGTTGCCCGGTCTGCGCCCGCAGCAGGCGCAGCGCGCGCGTCACGTAGCCGTACGTGGCGTCGAAGCCGCGCAGTGCGCCGCCCGTGTACACCATGGGCGCGAACGCGTCCGCGCTCGCCGCGAGGCCGGCCCAGGGAAAGCGCGGCCAGGTGCTCGGGCGACGCTCGAGTCCACGGGGGTTGAACGGGACGATCGCGAGCGGCGTCTCCCCCACGTCGCGACGGACCCGCTGCGCAAGCGCGACCGCGCGCCGCGAGCGGAGTCCGACGTTCCGGAGCCGCGTCGACTCGACGTTCAGCGCAATGCCGTCGAACCCCTGCCCGCTCGGGCTGCGGAAGCGAAGCATCGCGAGCGAGCGGCGCACGTCGAGCGCCTGGTCGACGTGCCCCGGCAGGTACCACGCGACGACACGCACCCCGCGCGTATGGAGCGCGTCGACGAGCCGTCCGAGCTGGGCCGGCCGCATGACGTCGGCCGGCGCGCGGTCGTTCGCCGTCTCGATCCACGCGACTTTGACCCCGCGGGCCGCGATTCGGGCAGCCGTTCGCTCGGGGGCGGCGAAGAGCGCGCCGTCGTAGATGTCGATCCAGGTCCCGAGGCCTCCGAAGACGGACGCGTCGGCCCGCTCGGCCGCCGGAGCCGAGGCTGCGCTCGAGGCGAGCGCGACCGCGAGCGCGAGGGCGGCGAGAGCGGCGCGCATGGCCCGGACTGTACGGCCAGGCTGTGAAGGCGGTGTCAAGGCCGGGGTACAATCGACCCCACGCGGACGTAGCTCAGTCGGTAGAGCACTGGCTTCCCAAGCCAGGTGTCGTGGGTTCGAGTCCCATCGTCCGCTTAGCTCCGGGGCGAGCGCTTCCGCCCGATTTTCGGCCTGTGCTACGCGCGTGCTACGCGCTCCGGTGCGTTCTCACCCACGCCCAGGCCGTGCCCGACGAGCGCCTCGCGTGCGAGGTCGCGCTCGAGCGCGTCCCGGTGCGCGCCTCACGTAGGTGCCGTGGAACACCTCGAGCGAGTGGCCCATCGCGATGTCCTGCTGGTCGGCGGAGTTGCATGTCTCCCCTCTGGGAGACCACTCCCGGAGCGACCGGCGGCTCATCTCAATCGTCTACGCTCGTCCCAGCTCGGCGAGCATCGTCCTCGTGCGCCCGGCCGTGAGGGTTGCGCCGCGCTCCTCGTCGAGCGCGAGGGACCTGCGGAACGCGGCAGCGGCGTCCTCGCGCTTCCCTGCGAGCCGGAGCACCTCCGCGAGCGCCCTGTACGCGGCGGCCTGGAACGTCGGTGAGTCGGTCCGCTCGAAGAGGTCGACCGCCGTCCGCGCAAGACGCTCGGCCTCGCCGGCGTCGCCGCGTCGCGCGAGCACCCGGGCCCGCTGGAGGCAGACGCTTGCCTCTTCTCCCGCGTCAACACGCTGGACGCGAGCGAGCATCTCCTCGGCGTCGTCGACCCGCTCCTGCTCCAGCAGCACCCGTACGACCTCGGTTCGCCAGAAGTCCGGCCAGCCATGGCCCATGCGCTCGCAGCGCTCGAGATTCTCGCGCGCGAGCGCCTCGGCCGCGAACAGGTCGCCGGCGAGGAGCTCGACCTCCGTGCTCGCCGACCAGACCCAGAACGACGCGATCGAGTCCCCGATCTCGGCGGCGAGCTCGCGGGCGGCGCGGCAGAGCTCTCGGCCGCGGTCGACATTCCCTCGACTCGCCTCGAGCTCCCCGCGGAACGCCGTCCACACCGCTCGGGCGTGGGGAGGGAAGGCGTCGTCACGAAGCTCCCGCTCCATCCGCCCGATGGCTTCGTCGAGATGCTGCCCGCCCCAGCGGAGCGTCGCGCTCATCCGCGCGATCGCGTGGGCCGCCTGCGAGTCGTCGCCCGCACGACGGGCGTGGAGCAGCGAGCGCTCGAATGCCTCTCCCTGCGGCGCATACTCGCCACGCGTGAAGTGGTAGTCGGCGACGGCGCCCCAGGCCTTCGCCAATCCGAGGTCGTCGCCCGCCTCTTCGAAGATTGGGATCGCCTCCTTCGCAGCCTCCAGCAGAGACTGCGGGTCCCGTTGGGGCGCGTACTGCGCTCGGTCGAGGCGTGCGTAGGTCTCCATGCGACGGTCGCCGCGCGCCGAGGCGACCCGCTCAGCCTCCGAGAGGACGGGTTCGACCCGGTCGAGCTCGCCCGCAAAGAAGAGGACGGCGCTCAGCCTGAGGAGGCGCTCGGCCCGCCCCGGCGCATCGGTCGGGGTGAGGTCGGCGGCCCGTTGCAGCAAGTTCACGGCGGCCGGCACGTCGCCGCGCTCGTGGGCGCGGCGCCCGGCCTCGTACAGCCGTTGCGCCGCGCGCTCGGCGAGCGACCGCGCGTGGTCGTCGACCGGCCCGAGTTCAACGCGGTAGCGATAGGCCTGTTCCAGGTGGTAGCCGACGATCTCCTCCACTTCGGCCAGTCGACCGCCGATCTTCTCCCGGAGCCAGTCCGCGAAGCGCTCGTGGAGCTCCGCGCGCAACCGCTTGGCCAGAGCCCCGTAGGCAGCGTCCCGGACGAGCGCGTGACGAAAGCGGAAGGCGGCCTCGTCGACGAACCGAGCCTCTGCAGGGAACGCGAGCTCTCGCTCCACGAGCGCGCTCAGCCGCTCGGCGGCCACCCCGGCGTCTGTCTCCAGGAGCGCGGCCACCGCGCCGCGGTGGAAGGTCTCGCCCTCCACCGCGGCGCGCTCGAGCGCGTCGCGCTCCGACGCCGGCAACCGGTCCAAACGCGCGGCCAGTAGTCCGTTCAGATTCGATGGAACGCCAGCGGCCGCCCCGCCCTGCCGGAGCAGCGCCGCGAGCTCGTGCGCGAACAGCGGGTTGCCGCCCGCGCGGGCAACCAACTCGGCGTTGGGCTCGGTGCCGAGCTCGCGCAAGAGACGTTCGGTTTGCTTCGCTGCCAGCGGCTGGAGGCGTACGACGCCCGGCCACTCCGGCCGCGCGTCCAGGAGGTCGGGCCGCGCGGTGGCCAAGAGCAGGACAGGCGCCTCGAGCTCGCTGAGCCCCGCGAGGAGGTCGAGCAGGGTCGGCTCGGCCCAGTGCAGGTCCTCGACGGCGAGGACGAGTGGCCGCTCCGCCGCCAGCGCCCCGACGAGGCGGCGGAGGGCCCAGGCGACGTCCTCGGGAGCCACGGAGCCGCCCAGACCGATGAGCGCAGCAATTCGTGAGGCAGCTTGCTCGTCGACGAGTCGCCCGACCTTTGCCCGTGCTTCTTCGGCGGAGTCGTCGTCGTGGATGGCAGCGGCGGCGCGGACGATCTCCGCGACCGGCCAGAAGGTGATCCCCTCTCCGTACGAGAGGCAGCGCCCGTACAGCACGCGCGCGCGCAAGCCGAACCGCATGTCCGCTTCGGTGACGAGCCGCGACTTCCCCACGCCCGGCTCGCCCACGACGGTCACCAGCAGGCAGCGACCCTCGGCACAGGCGCGCTCGAACGCCGCTTCCAGATGGTGGATCTCCTGTTCGCGACCGACGAGAGCGGCAGTGGCCGGTCGCGGAGCCGGTGCCGCAGCGACGTGGCGAAGGCGGAAGACCGAGAGCGGCTCGTCCTTTCCTCTGGCTTCGAGGGGTGCGAGCGGCTCGACCTCGGCCGATTCGCCGGCGAGCCGGTAGGTGAGCTCGCCGATGACGACCTCGCCCGGAGCCGCTGCCTGCTCCAGCCTGGCCGCCACGTTGACGGCATCACCGGTCGCAAACGTCTCTCGCCCCGCACCCGCAACGACCTCGCCGGTGTTGACGCCTATCCGCGCCTGGAGGTGCGTCCCGAAGCGACGCTCGAGCTCGGGCGCCAGCTCCACGATCCGCCGCTGCATCTCGAGCGCGGCACGGCACGCTCGGAGTGCGTCGTCCTCGTGCGCGTCGGGCACCCCGAAGACCGCCATCACGGCATCGCCGATGAACTTCTCGACCGTCCCGCCATGCCGCTCGATTGCGTCCCGCATCTCGTGGAAGTAGCGGAACATGAGCTCGCGGACGGTCTCGGCGTCAACGCGCTCGCCCATCGCCGTCGATCCCGAGACGTCGCAGAAGAGGATCGTGGCGAGCTTGCGGCGCTCGGGTGTCGGAGCGGCGAGCGGAGTGCCGCAAGCGTCGCAGAAGGCGGCGCCCACACGGTTTTCGTGCCGGCACGCGGGGCAGGTGGTCACGTTTCGAGTCTACGAGCGCCCGACAGAATGACCGTGGACTTGCAGTCTCGCATCGGGACGTCGCGGCGAGCAATTCCGATGGGTAGGTGTGGCGCAGGGCGTCGGTGCGCTCTCCGAGGTCGCGATGCGCCCAGCCCGCCCGTGCTCTCCGCCCGAGGCGAGCTACGTCAGGCTGCCGCGAGTGGGTGGCATCCTGGCGGTGTCACCAGGCAGGCGGCGTCATCTGTCCGACCCCCACCAAAGCAGTGCTGCTCCTGCGACCAAGAGAAGAAGCGCGGCAACAACGACCTTGTCCATGGCGCTACAGAAGCCGGTAGACCGCGAGGCCGATACGCGCGGACGTCGTCAAGACCGTGGGGTCGACTTGCGGCGCCGCAGACGTCCCACGTAGCGGGCGATGTGAAGCCGCTCGTCGTGCAAGCGTCGCAGCTCACGCATCTCCCTGCGGCTCAGACCGCCCCAGCGTCGAAAGAGCGCGGCAAGCCGGTTGTCACGCTCGAGGCGCTCTTTCGCTACCTCTCGCTCGCTGAGCTCGGAGAGGTCGTCTGGCAGCGGCTCGCTCACGCGACCGTAGTACCCGTACGGCGCCGCGTCTCAAACGAGCAAGAAACGGGGCCGCACGCGGCGGCCCCGTTTGGTCGTGCACCGACAGGAGGCTTCGCGCTCTCAGTCCCAGTCTCGCCAGCCCGCGCCACTAGGACCGTAGTACGAACCGAGGCGACCGCGGTAGGCCTCGTCACGCGTCAGCGAGTCGTCGAACTCGGGCGCGTTCTTGATCTGATCCTTCGTCCGGTTGACGAAGACCTTCTCCTCCGTGTGGTCCGCGCTTCGGATGACCCCGGCCGGGAGCAGGACCTTCTTTCCGAAGATCCACGGCCCCGTATCGACGACGATGTGCCCGTAACTCGCGTCGAAGGTCGCCTCGTCGACCTTCCCGATGGAGCCGTCGAGAGCCTCCACCTCGTAGCCGACGACGTTCCCGCGGCTGAGGCCGCTCTGCAGCGTGGTGTCGCGGTAGGTCCAGATGTCCATGGTGCTGTGCATCTCTCCTCCTTTCGAGGGTCATCTCCGGCCTACCCCGCGTGTCCGCCGGCAAACCGCCTCGGGCGGCGGCGCCGCAGGTGACCGCTGCAGACGGTCGAGGTCCAGGTCGCGGAGCGTCAGGTGCGGCACCGACCCCACGCCCGATCGCACTGCGCCGACGCGCCGCCGGCGCCCTTCCAGCGCGCCTTCGAACACGGAGGGTTGCCGTTTTGGCCTGGTGGGTATCGCTTGGCTGAAAGGGGGAACGACGTGACGGGGCTCATCTATCTTGCGGCGATCTCTGCCGTCACGCTCGGGCTCACGGCCGCGCTGTGGATCGCGGCTCTCCTCGCACTCGGATGCGCAGCGGTATTTGCGCTGGCGTGGATGACGCGGTAGCGGCCGTTTGAGCCCGCGAGCGGCGGGTACAGCGCCGTCGACTGACGGCGCTCGGGGGAGGGAGCGCCGGTGACCCTCGTCATCGGTCAGCTCCTTCCCCCGAAGCTTTGCCGCGGAGGGCCGCCTCGTGCGTTGATCCGCCTCCCGATGGGTACCTATCGGACATGCGCGTACGTGAGGGTCGGCCGCGGCTACTCGTTCTCGACCTGCTCGAGACGTATGCCCGAGAACGGGCCATCGACGTCGTACTCGAGCGCGTACGCGAACGGGATGAATGGGTCTGCGTCTTGTCATCGGCCCGCGATGGCTCGGCGGTACGCTCAGTCGGCACAACGGCACGACAGGCGATCGGTGAGGCGCTGCGATTAGAAGGCGTCGACATCCCCGAGTGAGGCGGCCAGCAACCTGTCCGACGGCGAGGGACCGAGCTCCTGGGAGGCGATGAGTAGTGGAGACCGCGCCGACGACCGCAACCCCACCGGGATCGTTAGACGCGAGAGCGGCGGGGCGCCTTCCGGCGCTCGGCCTTGTCGCGATCACGGTGCAGAGCGCGATGGGCGTCGCGTGTCGTCGCGGGTGGTACCCTCCGGCACGTCTTGCCAAGCCAGGTGTCGCGGGGTCACGCATCGTCGTCGGTCCCCACGACAGCCGCACCAGCCAGAGGTTCCGGACGACCGTTCGGCGGATCCCGGCGATCAGGCCGAGGGCGTCGAGGAAGGTGATCGCGATCGACCGCGGCATCCCCGTTCCCGCCAGGAGCGTCGTCCGGGCTTCGACCGCCCTCGGGACCGACTGAGGAGACGGGCGTGGAGCCGGAGCAGGTCGGTCTCCGCTGCGCCAACTGCGGTCGCGAGCCACGGCCGGACGAGAACGCGCTCGGCGACTGGGTGTTCTCCTCGGACGCGCTCGGCGAGCGACACGCCGTGTGTCGTGAGTGCGCCACACGCGAATCCACGCCGCAGGATCCGTACCTGCAGCTTCGTCGCGAGCTCGTCGAGCAATTCGATCGGGACGCGCGCCCTCTCTGGAGGCGGATGCTCGGCTTCTAGCGGCGCCGTCGGCCGCGTCGAGGAGGACCCGGCGGACGCCGTGCCGGAGGAACGCTCAGTAGCCGCGGGACGGGCGCGCGGCCTTCGCCGCGAAGCGGTGCATGTACGTCAGGACGTCGAGGAGCACGCCGACCGCGACGATGAGCACGTCCGCGTTTCCGTCCAGGCCGCCGGGTTGCCAGGCGACGACGTAGGCGAGGGTCGTCCAGGGCAGGAAGAGAAGCCCCAGGAGCGGCCAGGCCCACGAGTCGAAGGCGAGCTCGACCTTGTTCCCGAAGATCCACCACACGAGGAGCGCGAACCGCGGCCCGATGATCGCCGCACCGCCGACGAGGCAACACATGCGCGGAGTCTCGCGGTTCTGGCCAGCCAGTGCAACAACACCGCCACTGTTGCCTGCGACACGTGCCCGGCCGTCTGCCCGCGGACTGGACGGGGAGGGCGATCCGCCGGTTCAGCGAATCCGCGCGCGCAGGTCCTCGAACGCTTCGTCGAGGCGGGTCACCTCGTCGTCGACCGGCGCGCGACCGGCGTACAGATCGCACGTGAGGTTCGCCACCGTGCGCTCCGCGTGGACCGCGCCCGTCTCGCCCTCGCCCTCGCCGGCTATCCCCTCCGACCGCGGGCGCACGAAGAGGAAGCAGACCACGATGCCCTCGTCCTCGATGGCGTTGGGCGAGCTCGCGGCGTTGCCGAGCATGCCGGCGATCTCCCCGAGTCCGCACGCGCGCGGGTCGAAGTCGACGTCGAACCCGCTCCGCACGAGCGCGGCGGTCGCGAGCTCCGCGGTGACGGGCTGCGGGTCCTCCGCGGGGCAGTCGACTCCGGCCCCCGGAAAGGCGGCGCCGGACACAGGTGGCCCTCCGCGGCTCGCCCCGTCGCCGTCGCGGTCCTCGCCGTCGATCGAGCAACCGCTCGCGGCGAGCACCAGCACGGCGAGGACGACCCGCATCGCCCACATCGAAGCACGAACGCCGCGCACTACCGGGATCGTGAGGTTTGACACGTTCGGGCTGCGGGCACGCTACGAGTGAGGCCGAACGCCGCCCTTTCCCCGGGAGCACGATCCGCGACGGGCGAGATCGAGCTCTTCTTCCCCAGCGTCCGGCCTCACTTCACTCTCCCGGCGACCCCGAGGGGGGACGCCGAGTGGGGACCTCCCCCATCGGTGGGAGGATGTCGTCCGGCTCGTCACCTAGCCTCAGCGAGTCATGCCAGTGAACATCGTCGGGCTCGGCCTGCTCGTCGCGGGCCTCATCTTCCTCGTCATGGGTCTGGGTTACTGGGGCGGCGTCGTGCTCTGGATCATCGGCGTCATCTGCCTCGTCGGCGGCGTCGGCGCGCTCTTCCTCAGCTACCAGCGCAGCCGGCGTCTCGCCTCGTAGCGGCGAGAGCGGGCGCAGCGGACTCGACCCCTGGCTCCGGCCTGGGCGCACACACGCCATCACCCGAGCGGCTCACTCGAAGGGGAGATAGGCAAGCACCCCCCGACGGCGAACACTGCGAGGGTGTTGCGAAGAGTCTCGATCGCCGTCGTGCTCGTCGTGCTGCTCGCGAGCGTGATGATGCTCGCGCTCACGGCGCAGAACGAGGGCTGCCTGCCCTGGCAGGAGCGCGTCGGCTACGGCGACGGCCCCTTCGGGGAGAGTCAGGACTACTCGAGCTGCCGCTGAGGGCGCCGCCGCCCCGCCCGGCGGGACGACGCCGGTGCGTCAGCGTGCGATGAAGCCGCCGTCGACGTACAGCTCGGCGCCGGTGACGAACGACGCGTCGTCGCTCGCCAGGTAGGCGACCGCGGCCGCGATCTCCTCCGGCTCGCCCAGCCGCCCCATCGGCGTCGAGGCGGTCATCGCGGCCCAGATGTCCGTCCCTTTCGCCTGGTCGAGGATCGGCGTGCGGATGAACCCCGGATGGACGGAGTTCACGCGCACGCCCTCGGTCGCCCAGTGGAGCGCGACGTTCTTCGTCAGCGTGCGCACGGCGCCCTTCGCGGCGTGGTAGGCCGGCGAGGTGCCGAAGCCTCCCGACGTGCCGAAGATCGAGCTGATGTTGATCACGGAGGCGTGACCCGAAGCCTTCAGGGCCTCCGCGCACGCCTTCATGCCGAGGAACACGCCCGTCTGGTCGATGGAGACCGTGCGCTCGTAGTCCGCGAGCGACGTCTCCTCGATCGGGGCCAGGTCGCCGAGGCCGGCGTTGTTGACCAGGACGTCGAGCCGCCCGTGGTCCGCGAGGACGCGGTCGACGACCTCGGCCCAGCCCTGCTCGGAGGCCACGTCGAGGTGCAGGAAGACCGCGGTCCGACCGCGCTCGCGCAGCTCGGCGACCACCTCCTCGCCGAGGGTGTCCTGGACGTCGGTGACGACGACGACCGCGCCCTCCTCCGCCAGCCGTCCCGCGGTCGCCCGGCCGATCCCGCTCGCCGCCCCCGTGACGAGCGCCACCCTGCCTTCCAGCCGTCTCATGTCCGTCCCTCCTCGCTCGGCGTCCCCTCGAGTCTGGCCCGGTCGACCCGACGTCAAACCGCCGACGCGTCAGCCAGGCACGGCGTGACGGTGCCCAGCTCGTCCTCGCCCGGTTGGACGATCCCGCACGACGACCCGAGCACCCGAGGTCTGTGACCGGGCCGGTAACCCATCACGCCCCCGGTACAGGGGAGGGAACGGGGACGCCACAAACCGGCCCGGTCGGGGCACGCTTCGCCGTCGGCGGCGAACCCCCTGCGTCGAGTCGGAGGGCGCCGGTTACGCGCTCGTCACGGCGCGGAGGCCGGAGGCGGTCGAGCGCACGACGAGCCCGCCCAGGGCGAGCAGCAGGATCGCGAGGACGATCAGGGCCAGGTACAGGCGCCTCCTCATGGACGCGACGATATGCCCGCGGCGATCGGGCGTCGTCGCTCGCGGGACGGATTCCCGCTCGTCCTCGCGGATGATCTCTCCGCGCGGGCTCAGGCGGCGACCGGCTGCTCCCGTTCGGCCGTCCACTCCCCCGCGACCGCGAGCGAGTTCATCGCCGCGCGGTGCGCGAACGCCGCCTGGGCAGCTTCGGCGTTCGAGGCATCTCCGCCCCACGCCTGCAGCGCGGAGGCCTGGAGCGCGCGCCCGTACGAGAACGACAGCGGCCACGGACCGCCGATCCTGTTGATCGCATTGAGGTTCTCGGTCGCCTCCACCTCGGACTGCCCGCCCGAGAGGAACACGATCCCCGGCACCGCCGCGGGCACGTGGCGCAGGAAGCAGTCCACCGTGAGCTCGGCGATCCTCTCCGCCGGCGCCTGCTCGGGGCAGCCCTTGCCTGAGACGACCATGTTCGGCTTCAGCAGCGTCCCCCGCAGGTCGACGCGCTGCGCGTCGAGCTCGGCGAACGTCGCGTGCAGCGTCCAGGCGGTCACCTCGTAGCAGCGCTCGATCGTGTTGTCGGCGTCCATGAGCACCTCGGGCTCGACGATCGGGACGAGGCCCGCCTCCTGGCACAGAGCCGCGTAGCGCGCGAGGGCGTGCGCGTTCGCGGCGATGCAGCCGCTCGTCGGGATGCCGTCCCCGATCGTGATCACCGCGCGCCACTTGGCGAAGCGAGCGCCGAGCGTCCGGTACTCCTCGAGCCGCGGGCGCAGCCCGTCGAGGCCCTCGGTCACCTTCTCGCCCGGGAACGCCGCCTGGTCGTGCGCACCGGTGTCCACCTTGATACCCGGGATGACGCCCTTGGCGGCGAGGACCTCCGGGAACGGCGTCCCGTCGTCGGTTGCCTGGCGAACAGTCTCGTCGTAGAGGATGACGCCGCCGATCGCGTCCTCCATTCCCGGCGCGGTGAACAGGAGCTGGCGGTAGAACCGCCGGTTCTCCTCGGTGGACTCGACCCCGATCGAGTCCAGCCGCTTCTTGATCGTCCCCGTGCTCTCGTCGGCCGCGAGGATCCCCTTGTGGTCGGCGACGATCGCGCGGGCGGTCTCGTGCAGCTCGGTCGCCATCAGCGCGCTCCTTTCATCAGGCTCTGGATCTTGGACAGCGGGTGGGTCGCGACGATCCTCCGGACGGTTCCGGAGCGCGAGCGCATCACGATCGAGTCGGTCTCCACGTGGTCGCCGACGATGCGGACGCCGCGGAGCAGCGCACCGCCCGTCACCCCGGTCGCGGCCACGAAGACGTTCTCGCCGCGCACGAGGTCATCCGCGGTCAGCACCCGGTCGAGGTCGTACCCCCCGTCCACGAGCCGCCGGCGCTCCTCGTCGTTACGCGGCCAGAGCTTCCCCTGCATCGCGCCGCCCAGGCACGTGATGGCGGCCGCGGAGATCACGCCCTCGGGCGTGCCCCCGATCCCCATGAGCAGGTCGACGCCGGTGCCGGGCTGCGCCGCCGCGATCGCCGGCGCGACGTCGCCGTCGCGGATGAGGTTCACGCGGGCGCCCGCCTCGCGGAGCTCGGCGATGAGGTCGTCGTGGCGGTCGCGCTCGAGCACGACGACGGTGAGGTCGTTCACCTCGACGTGCTTGGCCTCGGCGACGCGCTCGAGGTTCTCGGTCGGAGTCGCCTCGATGTCGATCGCGTCGGCCGCCTCGGGACCGACGGCGATCTTGTCCATGTACAGCGCGGCGCCCGGAAAGAACATGGTGCCGCGCTCGGCGACGGCGATCACGGAGATCGCGTTCGGCATCCCGAGCGCGGTCAGCCGCGTCCCTTCGAGCGGGTCGACGGCCACGTCCGCCTCCGCGCCCGTCCCGTCGCCGACCTCCTCGCCGTTGAAGAGCATCGGCGCCTCGTCCTTCTCGCCCTCGCCGATGACGACGACCCCCCGCATGCTGACGGTGTCGAGCATGAGGCGCATCGCGTCGACCGCGGCCTGGTCGGCGGCGTTCTTGTCGCCCCGCCCGATCCAGCGTGCGGCGAAGGTGGCTGCCGACTCGGTGACGCGGACGAGCTCGAGCGCGAGGTTACGGTCGGGTACCGCGCTCACGTCCCCCTGATCCTACATCGCTCCTACATCGAGTCCGGCGCGGTCACCCCGATCAGATCCAGGCAGCGGGCGATCACCGTCTGCGTCGCCGAGGCCAGCCCGAGCCGGAACGTCTCCTGCTCGGAGTCGAGGACGCGATGCTCGTGGTAGAAGCGGTGGAAGTCGTCCGCCACACGGATCGCGTAGGTCGGGATCGCGTGCGGCGCGCGCCGCTCGGCCGCTTCCGCCGCAACCACGGGGAACTCGAGCAGGCGCTTCACGAGCTCGCGCTCCTCGGAGGCGAGCGGCCCTTTCGGCGTCACGTCGCCGGACGGACCGGGCTCGGCCTTCCCGCCCGAGGGGACGTTGCGCAGGATCCCCGCGATGCGCGCGTGCGCGTACTGCACGTAGTAGACGGGGTTCTTCTGCGTCCGCTCGCGTGCGAGGTCGACGTCCAGCTCGATCGTCTGGTCGTGACCGCGCGAGACGAGGTACCAGCGGGTCGCGTCCACCCCGATCGCGTCGAGCAGCTCGTCCAGGAAGACGACGTCGCCGCGCCGCTTGGACATCTTCCTCGCGGCGCCACCCTCGACGAGGTGTACGAGCTGGTAGATGAGCACCTCGACCGACTCGCGGGGGTGCCCGAGCATCTCGGCGAGCGCCTGCAGCCGCGCGACGTAGCCGTGGTGGTCCGCTCCCAGGACGTAGACGAGGCGGTCGAACCCGCTGCCGAGCTTGCGCCGGATGTAGGCGGCGTCCTTGCCGAAGTACGTCGGCTCGCCGTTCGAGCGGACGAGCACGCGGTCCTTGTCGTCCCCGTAGTCGGTCGTCCGCGCCCAGATCGCCCCGTCCTCCTCGAACGTGTCGAGCAGGGGGAGGGCGTCGTCGACCTCGGCGCCGAAGTCGCTCTCCCGCTCCCACGTGTCCACGTGCACCCGGAAGCGCTCGAGCGAGGCCTCGATGCGCTCGAGCATGGCGGGCACCGGGTCGCCTGGAAGCGCGGCGAGCTCCGCCACGTAGGCGCCGCGGTAGCCGTCCTCGGGTGGGTCCTCGCCGCGCCGGACCGCCTCGACGGAGGCATGGAAGCGCTCCATCTGGGTCCCGGCGTCGTTGTAGTAGTACTCGCGTTCGACGTCGTGCCCGGCGAAGCCGAGGAGGCGTGCGACGGAGTCGCCGTACGCGCCGTTCCGGGCGTGGGCGACGGTGAGCGGGCCGGTCGGGTTGGCGGACACGAGCTCCACCTGGACGCGCTCGCGGCGCTCCGCCGAGCCGCCTCCGAACGAGTCGCCCGCCCGCAGGATCTCCTCGAGCGCCCCGACGAGCCACGCGTCCGGGACACGCAGGTTCACGAACCCCGGTCCTGCCGCCTCGGCCGACTCGGCGAGGCCGCGCTCGACAACCGTGCCCGCGATCTCCGCCGCCAGCTCTCGAGGCGTCACGCCTCGCGTCGGGGCCACGCGCAACGCGACGTTCGTCGCATAGTCGCCGTGCTCGGAGTCCGAAGGTCGCTCCAGCGCGACCGTCGCTCCCGCGATCTCGGCGAGTGCCTCCTCGAGGCGTGTCAGGGCGACGCTGGTAGCCATGGCTCCATCCTAGGCGGGGCCGCCGCGACGCCCCGCGCCGGTCGCCGCCGGGCTAGCGGCGCCGCTCGGCGGAGGGTGCCGCGGTGATCGGGACGACCACGCCGTCGCGCTGGAGCGCGAGCTGGACCTCCTCGCGCGCCTTGTAGATCCGCCACTTCACGGTGGCGAGCGTGATCTCGAGCGTCTCCGCGATCTCGGTGTACGAGAGGCCCACGACGTCGCGCAGCAGGAGCGCCATCTTCAGGTCCGGGTTCAGGTTCTCGACCGCGCGCCAGACGGCGTCGATCGTCTCCGCGCGCTCCGCGGGGGCGTCCACCACCTCGAGGGGCGGGATGTCCTCGAGCGCGGCGACTGCCCGTGGCCTGCGCTCGAGTGCCCGAAGCTCGTCGAGCACCCGGTTCTTCGCGACCTGGAAGAGCCACGTCGTGAAGCGCGAGCGGAGCGAGAACCCGGGCAGTCCCTGGAAGACGCGCAGGAATACCTCCTGCGTCAGGTCCTCCGAGAGCGCGCGGTCCCCGGTCAGGCGCAGGACGTAGTTGAAGACCGGCTGCTCGTACGCGCGCACGATGAGCGAGAAGGCCCGCTCGTCGCCGCGCTGTGCCTTGCGCAGGACGCCAGGATCAGGCTGCTGCAACGCCATCCGAGAAGGCGGATTATAGAAGGCGACACGTAAGCGGAATGTTGGCGGGCATTACGCGGGGATTGCGAGCGGCGTCCCGGTCATCTCCGCGGGAACCCCCACGCCGAGGAGCGTCAGGACGGACGGCGCGAGGTCGGAGAGCTCCCCGTCCTCCCGGAGCACGTACGCCGTGTCGGTCAGCACGAGCGGCACCGGGTTCGACGTGTGCGCGGTGTGCGGGCTCACGCCGTCGGGCTCGAGCATGACCTCGGCGTTCCCGTGGTCGGCGGTCACGAGACAGACGCCGCCCGCCCGGTGCACGCACTCGACCACGCGTCCGAGGCAACGGTCGACTGTCTCGACCGCGGTCCGCACGGCCGGTATCGACCCGGTGTGCCCGACCATGTCGGGGTTGGCGAAGTTCACGATCGCAAAGCGGTAGCCCTCTCCGACCTCCGCGCAGAACCGGGCGGCGAGCTCGACTGCGGACATCTCCGGGCGATGGTCGTAGCTCGGCACGTCCCGGGGCGAGGGGACGAGGATCCGCGTCTCCCCCTCCCACTCCTGCTCGACGCCGCCGTTCAGGAAGTACGTGACGTGCGCGTACTTCTCGGTCTCCGCGGCGTGGAGCTGACGCGCACCGACTCCGGCCAGCGCCTCCGCGAGCGTGTTCCGCACCTCCTGCTCGTCGAACACGACCGGGAAGGGGAAGCTCTCGCGGTAGCGCGTCATCGTCGTCAGGTCGACGCCCGCCTCGTGCAGGCGCTGGGAGAGCTGGCGTGCGCGGTCCGGACGGAAGTTCACGAAGATCGCCGTGTCGCGGGCCGGGTCGAGCCGCGGGCGACCTGCAACGACGACCGGCTCGACGAACTCATCGGTGACGCCACGCTCGTAGCTCGCCGCGACCGCCGCCACCGGGCCCTCGGCGACCGCAGCCTCGCCCGCGAGGATGGCGCGCAGGGCGCGATCCGTCCGCTCCCAGCGCTGGTCGCGATCCATCGCGTAGTAGCGGCCGCACACCGTCGCGATGCGGTCCACCGGAAGCTCGGCGAGATCGGAAACCGCCGCGTTCGGGGACACGTCGCGGCCGTCGGTGAACGCGTGGATCCACGTCTGCCCCCCCATGCCCTGCCGCCCGGCGAGGTCGAGGAGGGCCTGCACGTGGTCGATGTGCGAGTGCACGCCGCCGTGGGAGACGAGGCCGAGCAGATGGACCGCGCCGCCGCGCTCGCGGGCGCGCTCGAACGCCCCCAGGAGCTCCGGGCTCTCGAAGAACGCCCCGTCCCGGATGGCGAGGTTCACGCGCATGAGGTCCTGGAAGAGGACGCGCCCGGACCCGATCGTGAGGTGCCCGACCTCCGAGTTCCCCATCTGGCCCGGAGGGAGCCCGACCGCCTCGCCCGAGGCGCTGATGGTGGTGTGCGGATAGCGGGCGAGGAGGTCGTCGAAGACGGGCGTCTCCGCCAGCTCGACCGCGTTTCCGGGGCCCGGTGGCGCGATGCCCCAGCCGTCGAGGATGACGAGCGCGACGAGGCGTCGCGCCGTCAAGCGGCGGCCTCCGCGCCGGCGAGGCAGATCGCCTCGAACGACGGGAGGTCGAGCGACGCGCCCCCGACGAGCGCGCCGTCCACGTCCGGCTGGGAGAGCAGGCCCGCGGCGTTGTCGGGCTTCACCGAGCCGCCGTACAGCACCGCGGTCGGGTGCAGCGACTTGATGAACCCGTGAGCCTCCTGCGCCGTCTCCGCAGTGGCCGTGCGGCCGGTGCCGATCGCCCACACGGGCTCGTACGCGATCACGAGCCGCTCGTGCTGCGGGAGGACGCTCACCTGGCGCTCGAGGACCTCCTCCGTCCTCTCCGCCGCGCGCTCGTCCTCGGTCTACCCGACGCAGGCGATGACGGAGAGCCCTGCCTCGAGCGCCGCCTCGGCGCGGCGGCGGACCGAGTCGTCCGTCTCGCCGAAGAGCAGGCGCCGCTCGGAGTGGCCGACGAGCGCGCCGGAGACGCCGAGCTCGAGCAGCATGGGCGCGGACACCTCGCCCGTGAACGCGCCCTCGAGCTCCCAGTGGACGTTCTGCGCGAAGACGCGCGCGCGTGTGTCCGCGCCAAGGCCGGCGATCGTCGCCTCGAGCGCGACGTACGGCGGGCAGACGACGACGTCGACGCTCGGCAGGCGCTCGGGCAGGCGGCGGATCTGCGCCGCGAACTCGCGCGCCTGGTGGGCGCCCTTGAACATCTTCCAGTTGCCGGCGATCAACACTGGCGGCGATCTTAGTTAGCCTCGCTCCGGTGACCGCTTCCGGCGAGACGACGACGGTCTGGGAGCGCCGCTTCCGGGCGCCGCTGTCCTTCCTCCCCGAGTGGTCTCCGGCCGCCCCCGACCGTGTCGTCTACGCGTCCAACGGGCCGGGCGTCTGGCAGGTGCACGCGTGGGATCTCGCGACGGGCGGGCGCCGCCAGGTCACGGATCACCCGGTCGGCCTGCTCGACGGCACGCCGACCCTCGACGGCGAAGGGATCGTGTGGTTCCAGGACGAGACCGGCGACGAGTCCGGGCGCTGGCTCGTGCAGCCTTTCCACGGCGGCGAGACACGACCGTTCCTCGAGGGCGTGCCGCACGGCTGGAGCGAGGGGCTCGCGCAGGCGCCGGGCGTCGTCGCCGTCGGGCTGAGCGACCGCGACGGGTTCGCCGTGTACGTCTCGATCGCCGGCGCTCCGGCGACGGAGGTCTACCGCGCGTCGGAGTCCATGCGCCTCGGCAGCGTCGAGGTGGGTGGGTTCCTCCTCGGTGCGCTCTCGGCGGACGGCGAGCTGCTCTGCCTCGAGCACGCCGAGCACGGCGACCTCATCCACGCGGCTCTCCGCGTCGTCGATCCCCGGACCGGCGAGACGCTCGGCGAGTTGGTCGACGAGGGCATGTCGCTCGCCGCGAAGTGCTGGTCGCCGGTCCCGGGCGACCGACGGCTCGCGTTCGACCACGAGCGCGAGGGCGACGAGCGACCGGGTATCTGGGACCTGGCGAGCGGCGAGCGGCGAGACCTGCCGGTCGACCTCGAGGGGGCGGTGCTCGTCCTGGACTGGTGGCCCGACGGATCGGCGGTCCTCCTGCAGAACCAGCTCGAGGGCAGGGACAGGCTGTACCGGTGCGAGCTCGAGTCGGGCGCGCTTCGGGCGATCGACACCGAGCCGGGGATGATCTGGAAGGCACGAGTCCGTCCGGACGGGCGGGTGTGGTTCCTCCACGAGCAGGGCCATCGGCAACGTCTCGCACTCGACGACGCGGGCGTCGAGCTGGTCGCGCCCGAGGGCGACCGTGCGCCCCCCGGCCGTCCGTACGAGTCCTGGCACTTCGAGAATCCGCACGGTCAGGGCGTGCATGGCTTCTACGTGACCCCGGACGACTCCGGCGGCCCGTTTCCGGTGCTGATGTTCGTCCACGGCGGGCCGACGTCGCTCGACTGCGACCGCTGGCAGCCGGAGGTGCAGGCCTACGTCGACGCGGGGTTCGCGGTCGGCCTCGTGAACTACCGCGGCTCTCTCGGCTACGGCCGCGAGTGGCGGGACACGCTGATCGGGAACGTGGGCGGCCCCGAGCTCGAGGACGTGAATGCGGGGCTCGCGGACCTCGTCGGACGCGGCCTCGCCGACCCCGCGCGGGCGGTCGTCGGCGGGTACTCGTGGGGCGGCTACGTCACCCTCCTCGAGCTCGGCAAGCACCCCGAGCTCTGGGCCTGCGGGGTCGCAGGGGTGCCGGTCGGCGACTACGAGGACGGGTACGAGGAGCTCTCGCCGCTCCTGCAGGCCTACGACCGCGCGCTGCTCGGCGGGCACGAGCCGAAGGACGTCCCCGAGCTCATGCGCGACCGGAACCCCATCAACTTCGCGGACCGGGTGCGCGCGCCGGTGCTCTTCCTCATCGGACGCAACGACAGCCGCTGCCCCTACCGACAGGCGATGAGGTACGTGGAGAAGCTCGCCGGGCGCGGTCACCCGCACGAGGTGTACGTGTACGAGACCGGGCACGGCTCGTTCGACGTCGGCGAGCGGCTGCGCCAGGTCTCGACGATCCTCGCCTTCCTCGCACGGCACGTGCCCGGCGTCCGGGCGAGCTGATCGTCAGGCGGAGGGGATGGCGGCGACGCCGGGGAGCTCCTTGCCCTCGAGGAGCTCCAGGGACGCACCGCCGCCGGTCGAGACCCAGGAGACGCGCTCCGCGAGCCCGAGCTCCTGGATGGCGCGCACGGAGTCGCCCCCGCCGACGACCGTGTAGCCGTCCGCGTCCGCAACGGCCTCCGCCACCGCTTTCGTACCCTCTGCGAAGCGCGGCCACTCGAAGACGCCCATGGGGCCGTTCCAGAACACCGTCCGCGCTCCGCGGATCAGCTCGCCGAAGCGCGTGCGCGACTCGGGCCCGACGTCGAGGCCGAGCCAGCCGTCCGGGAGCACGTCGTAGGGCACGATGCGGGACTCGGCATCGGCCGCGAAGGCGGCTGCGGCCACGACGTCCGTCGGCAGCTCGACGGGGAACGGGAGCGGGTTCTCGTCGCGCAGCTCCTCGGCCATCTTCCCGCCGACGAGGACCTCGTCGGCCCGCCCGCCCAGGTGCTCCAGGACGCCGAGCTTGTCGTCGACCTTCGCACCGCCCGCGACGAGCACGAACGGGCGCTCGACCTCGCCGAGCAGCTTCCCGAGCATCTCCAGCTCCTGTTCGAGGAGGAGGCCGGCGTAGGCGGGCAGGAGCTTCGCGACGCCGACCGTGGAGGCGTGCGCCCGATGGGCCGAGCCGAACGCGTCGTTCACGTACAGGTCCATGCCCTCGGCGAGCCGTTTTGCGCTCTCCGGGTCGTTCGTCGTCTCACCCGGGTCGAAGCGCGTGTTCTCGAGCACGCGCACCCGCTCGTCGGGGAGGAGCTCGCGCAAACGGCCCGCGACCGGGGCGATCTCGAACGCGGGGTCCAGGCCCTTCGGCCGCCCGAGGTGGGAGCAGACGGCGACCTCGGCCGCACCCTGGTCGACGAGGTAGCGGAGGGTGGGCAGCGAGGCCTCGATGCGCGTGTCGTCCGCGACGCGGCCCTCCTCCAGCGGGACGTTCAGGTCGGCGCGGACGAGGACGTGCCGGCCGGCGACGTCCGCCTCGCGGACCGACCGCGGCTTCCTCACGCCGGGAGCAGCCTGCCGATCAGGTCGACGAGCCGGCACGAGTAGCCCCACTCGTTGTCGTACCACCCGAAGACCTTCACGAGGTTCCCGCGGGCCATCGTCAGCTCGCTGTCGTAGATGCACGAGAACGGGTTCCCGTTGATGTCCGTGGACACGATCGGGTCCTCCGCGTACTGCAGCAGGCCGGACAGCGACCCGTCCGCCGCCTCGCGGTACGCCCCGTTCACCTCGTCGGCGGTCGTCTCGCGCCCGAGCCGGACGACGAGGTCCGTGAGCGAGCCCGTTGCGACCGGCGCGCGCACGGCGATCCCGTCCACCTTCCCCTGCAGCTCCGGGAGCACGAGGCCGATCGCCTTCGCAGCGCCGGTCGAGGTCGGGATGAGGTTGATCGCGGCCGCGCGCGCGCGGCGCAGGTCCTTGTGCGGGAAGTCGAGGATGACCTGGTCGTTCGTGTACGCGTGGATCGTCGTCATGAAGCCCGACTCGATGCCGCCGAGCTCGTGCAGCACCTTGGCGAGCGGGGCGACGCAGTTCGTCGTGCAGGACGCGTTCGAGACGATGTGGTGGGCGTCCGGGTCGTAGGCGTCGTCGTTGACGCCGAGCACGATCGTGACGTCCGGGTCCTTCGCGGGCGCCGAGATGAGGACCTTCTTCGCTCCTGCGTCGAGGTGTTTCTGCGCGCCCTCGCGGTCGGTGAAGATGCCCGTCGACTCGACGACGACGTCGACGCCGAGGTCGCCCCAGGGGAGCGCCGCCGGGTCGCGCTCGGAGAGCATCCGCACCTCTTCCCCGGCGGCCTTCAGCACGCCGTCCCCGAGCTCGACCTCGCCCTCGAACGGCCCGAGGTTCGAGTCGTACTTCAGCAGGTGCGCCATCGTCTTCGCGTCGCCGAGGTCGTTGAACGCGACGACCTCGATGTCCGCCCCGAGCGCGTGCTGCGCGCGGAAGAAGTTCCGTCCGATGCGACCGAAGCCGTTGATGCCGACGCGAATGCCCATGGTCACGCTCCTCGTCCCGGTTTACCTGGCCCGCGTCGAGTCTAACCGGGTCGAGTCCGGGCGAGACCGCGATGCAGTGGGCCGGGGGAGGGGCTCCGAGGACGACCCCCTCCCCCAGTTGTCGTGCGCCGGGTCCACGCCGGATGGGGTCTGGATCCGTCGTGGGCGGCACACGTGCCCACCGTGGCGGGAGTATCGCGGATCGTGCTTCTCGGAACAATGCGTCCCGACAACGCGCTCAGGCCCGGCCGAGCTCCTCCAGACGGTGCAGCCGGCGCTGCATCGCGGCCTTGCTGACGGGCGGGTCGACCAGGGCCGCGAGCTCACGGAGCGACGCTGCAGGGTGACGGGAGCGCGCCTCTGCCGCCTCGCGGAGCGCGGCCGGAACCCGCTCGAGCCGACCGTCCCGTCGGAGCCTTCCGATCGCCTCGAGCTGCTGTCTCGCCGCCCGGCTCGTCCGGACGAGGTTCGCGTGGTCCGCGTTCGCAAGCCTGTTCGCGCGCTCGCGCGTCGCCGCGAGGACCGAGCGCTCCTCGAGGGCGAGCACGGCCTCCCCGGCGCCCGCGCCGGCGAGCAGGGACTCGACGGCGTCCCACCCCTTCGCGTACGCCTCGGCGTGGCGCGGCCGCTCGCGGATCCCGAGCGCGATGCCCACCCGTGTCGCGACCTCCTGCAGCACCAGAGCCGCCTCGAGAGTCGCGGTCCGCAGCTCGAGATGAGCTCCCCTCCGCACCGACAGCGAGCCCCCACCGAGGAACGCGCCGCGCAGGTAGGCGGCCCGGCAGCACATCCTCCCCACCACACGGCGGGGGGGTCGCTCGAGCGGTGCGTGCCGCCGGTCGAGGACGCCGGCTGCGACGAGGACGGCGAGCGTGCCCTGATCGCCCTCGAGATGGAGCTGGTAGCGCGTTGCGCGGTCGAACGCACGCCGACGGTACGTTCGGATCTCCGACCGCATGCCCTCGTCGCGGAGGAGCGCGAAGGCGCGGCGCGCGGCCGCGCCGCTGCCGAGGTCGAGGTGCAGCGCCCACTTCCCGCGGCCGCGCAGGTGCAGGCTCCCGGCGGAGTGGAAGAGCGCCGAGAGCTCCGCGAGGCGGTCGCAGCGACGCGAGGCGGCGACGTTCGCGAGCTCCTCGCGGACGTCCTCGGAGCCGATCACAGGACGACGCCCTCGAGGCCGAGCAGGCGGCGCTTGACGGCGACGCCCGCACTCCCGTAGGTGCCGATCCCGTCCGCGCCGACGACCCGATGGCAGGGAAGCAGGAACGCGAAGCGGTTCCTGGCGCAGAAGGTGCCCACGGCACGCTGCGCGCGCGGGTACCCGGCGCGCACCGCCAGCTCCGCGTAGCTCACGACCTCGCCGGGCGGAATCGTCCGGATCGAGCCCGCGACGGCGACCTGGAACGGCGTCAGCCCCTCGAGGTCGAGGAGGACGTCGCCGAAGTCGTCGCGCGACCCGGCGAGGAACGCGGCGAAGCGCGCGACGAGCTCGTCGGGGTCGAGGGCGGGAGCCGCCCGGGTGGCGGCACCCGTCGACACGGTCTGCCGCGACTCCGGCACGGAGGCGTGTCCCATCCGCGACGGGTTCGCCGCTACGGTGCCGGTTGGGAGGCTCTCCGCCCCCTCGTGGGGGGCTGCTTGGGGGGCTGCGGGGGCTGCTTGGGGGGCTGCGCCGGTGACTGCGCCCGCGCCTGCGCAGAGGGTCGCACCTTCGCCCGCGAAGCGGAACTCGTGGGCGAGGACGGCGGCCTGCGACGTCCACAGGTCGCCGACCCCCCAGCCGGGCACGGCGTAGCCCGTGTGCTTGGCGCGCAACCCCCCGACTCTAGACCCTTCGTGGCATCGCTCCGTGCCGCGCCACCGCGGGCGACCCCCCTCCTCCCGCTCGGAACGCTCCGCTCGGGTACGGCGCCGCGCGTCTCTAGAATCGCGCCATGAGCGCCCCGGGGATCTTTCGTGCGCCCGCGGCCGTCAACGAGCCGGTCAAGGCGTACGAGCCGGGCTCGCCGGAGCGCGCCGAGCTCCAGGGCAGGCTGCGCGAGCTCGAGTCGGAACGCATCCGGATCCCGCTCGTGATCGGCGGCGAGGACGTGTCGACGGACGAGACGTTCGAGGCCGTCATGCCCCATCGCAAGATCCACGTCCTCGCGGACGTGTCCAGGGGCGGCCCCGAGCACGTGCAGCAGGCGATCGACGCGGCCCGCGCAGCACACGAGGACTGGTCGCGCATGCCGTGGCACGAGCGCGCCGCAGTCTTCCTGCGCGCGGCCGAGCTCCTCTCGGGCCCGTGGCGTCAGACCCTGAACGCCGCGACGATGCTCAACCAGTCGAAGACGGCGCACCAGGCGGAGATCGACGCGGTCTGCGAGCTGATCGACTTCTGGCGCTTCAACGTCGAGTACGTGACCCGCATCTACTCGGAGCAGCCGCACTCGCCGACCGGGACGTGGAACCGGCTGGAGTACCGGCCGCTCGAGGGCTTCGTCTTCGCCGTCACCCCGTTCAACTTCACATCGATCGGGGGCAACCTCTCGACCTCGCCTGCACTCATGGGGAACACGGTCGTGTGGAAGCCGGCGTCCACGGCCGCCCTCTCCGCCTACTACCTCATGCGCCTGCTCCAGGAGGCGGGGCTGCCGGACGGGGTGATCAACCTCGTGTACGGCTCGGGCGCCACGATCGGCGACGCCGCACTGGCGAGCCCGGAGCTCGCCGGCATCCACTTCACGGGCTCGACGGGCGTCTTCAACGGAATGTGGAAGACCGTCGGCGCGAACATCGACTCGTACACGGGCTACCCGCGCCTCGTGGGCGAGACGGGCGGCAAGGACTTCATCCTCGCGCACCCCTCGGCGGAGGCCGAGACGGTGGCGACCGCGATCGTGCGCGGGTCGTTCGAGTACCAGGGCCAGAAGTGCTCCGCATCCTCGCGGCTCTACATCCCCTCCAACCTCTGGCCCGAGGTCAAGGAGCGGCTCGTGGCGGACATCGAGACGATCAAGATGGGCGACGTCTCCGACTTCGAGAACTTCATGGGCGCGGTCATCGACTCGAGCGCCTTCGCGACGCACAGCGAGGCGATCGCCGAGGCTCGTTCGGCCGGCGCGGAGATCGTCGCCGGCGGCGGGACCGACGACTCCGAGGGCTACTTCGTGGAGCCGACGGTCATCGCCACCGACGACAGCGGCTTCCGGCTCCTGCGGGACGAGCTCTTCGGCCCGATCGTGACTACATACGTGTACGACGAGAAGCGCTGGGAGGAAACGCTCCGCCTCGTCGACGACACGGCGCCGTACGGGCTCACCGGAGCCGTCTTCGCGAACGACCGGTCCGCGATCGAGGAGGCGCACGACGCGCTCCGCTACACGGCCGGGAACTTCTACGTCAACGACAAGCCCACGGGCGCCGTCGTCGGCCAGCAGCCCTTCGGGGGCGCGCGGGCGAGCGGGACGAACGACAAGGCGGGCTCGATGTGGAACCTCATCCGCTGGGTCTCGCCGCGGACCGTGAAGGAGACCTTCGTCCCCGCAACCGACTACCGGTACCCCTTCCTCGGCCCCGACGGCCACGGCGAGCGCTAGCGCGGGACACAGACGGGCGTGACCCGCGTCCTCGACGGGATCGACGCCTTCCTCGACCAGCTCGGGTCGGTGGAGCTCGTCCCGCTGCTGCTCGCGGTCGCGTGCCATCTGGTGAAGATGGCCTGCACGAGCCGGGCGTGGCGGAACGTGCTCGCCGCGGCCTACCCGGAGTCGGGTGTCAAGTGGAGGTCGATCTACGCGGCATACCTCGCGGGCGTCGGGATCAACGCGATCGTCCCTGCCCGCGCGGGCGATGCGGCGCGCATCTACCTCGCGCACCGGGCGGTGCCCGGGAGCTCGTACACGACGGTCATCTCGAGCACGTTCGTGCTCTCGATCTTCGACCTCACGGCGGCGACGCTGCTCTTCGCGTGGGCGCTGAGCATCGGGGCGCTCCCCGGTCTCGACGTCCTGCCGCGGCTCGAAAGCTTCGACTTCGCCTTCCTCCTCGACCGTCCGCTCGCGTTCCAGCTGACGCTGACCGGGCTCCTCGTCGCGCTGGCGCTGTTCGGCATCTGGGTGCACGGGCACGTGCTCGAGTTCCGGGAGCGCGTGCGGCAGGCGTTCTCCGTCCTCAGCCCGCCGACGCGGTACCTCCGCAGCGTGGCGCTCTGGCAGGCCGCCGACTGGGGACTGCGCCTCGCGACCCTCTGGTTCCTCCTCGACGCCTTCGACATCCCGCAGTCGCTCCACAACGCGATGCTCGTCCAGGTGTCGCAGAGCACCGCGACCCTCCTTCCGATCACGCCCGGCGGTCTCGGGACCGAGCAGGCGTTCCTGCTCTACGTGCTGAACGGAGTGGCGCCGGCCTCCGTGCTGCTGGCCTTCAGCGTGGGAGCGCGGCTGACGATCACCGCGATCAACGTCGTCGCTGGCTTCACGGCGATCGGGCTCACGATGCGCACGTTCCGCTACTCGAAGGCGATGAAGACGGCGCAGAGCCAGGCTCCGTAGCGTCCCCGGGACCCGGGCGTCAGGACGGGCCGGCCTTGTGCAGCTGCTGGTAGAGGGCGCGCGCCGTCTTCTGTGGAAGCCCGGGCACTCCCTCGAGCTCCTCCTGCGAGGCGTCGAGGAAGCGCTCGACGGAGCCGAAGTGGTGCAGGATCGCCCGCCGCCGCACCGGGCCCACGCCCTCCAGCGTCTCGAAGATCGTCTCCATCGCCTTCGTCCCGCGCCGCCGCCGGTGGTAGCGGAGCGCGACGCGGTGCGCCTCGTCCCGGGCGCGCTGGAGGAGCTGCAGGGCCGGGCCGGTGCGATCGAGGCGGATCGGGGCCGAGGTCCCGGGCACGTACACCTCCTCCTCGCGCTTCGCGAGCGCGATCACGGCCACCCGCGGGAGATCGAGCTCCTCCAGCGCGGCCAGCGCGGCCGCGAGCTGCCCCCGCCCGCCATCCACGACTACGAGGTTCGGGACCGACGAGAAGCTCTCGTCGGGCTCGGCCTCGCGCGCGCGGGCGAAGCGGCGCGCGATCACCTCGCGCATGGCACCGACGTCGTCCGCGGAGCCCTGCACGCCGCGGATCGCGAACGTCCGGTAGTGCGAGCTCCTCGGCCGGCCGTCGAGGAAGACCACCATCGAGGCGACGATGGACTCGCCCTGGATGTTCGAGACGTCGAAGCACTCGATGCGCAGCGGGAGGCTCTCGAGGTTCAGGCACTCGCGGAGGTCCTCGAGCGCCGCGACCCGTCGCTGGCGCTGGGCCTCGCGCTCCGCCGTGTCGGCCTCGAGCGCGAGCCGCGCGTTCTCGATCGCGAGCTCGACGAGCCGCCGCTTCTCGCCGCGCTCGGGTGCCCGCACCTCGACGCGCGCCCCGCGCCGCTCGGAGAGGAACTCCGCGAGCGGCCCCGTGTCCCCGGTGTCCTGCGGCACGAGCACCTGCGGAGGCACGCTCGGCGCCGAGCCGTAGTACTCGACGACGAACGCCTCGAGCACCGCCTGCGGATCGCCGTCGACGACGTTCTCCAGGTGGAAGCCGTAGCGGTCGATCATCTTTCCGTCCCGCAGCGGGAAGACCTGCACGGCCGCCTCGTCGCCCTCGACCGCAAGCCCGATCACGTCCACCGTGCCGACCGCGCGCTGGTCCGCCGCCTGCCGCTCGGCGAGGTGCCTGATCGAGAACAGGCGGTTGCGATGACGCGCCGCCTCCTCGAACCGCTCGTCGGCCGCGGCCTCGCGCATCCGCTCCTCGAGCTCCCGCTGGATCGGCGCGGTATCGCCGGACAGGAACTGGATCACGCCGTCGACGATGCGGCCGTAGTCCTCCTGGGAGATGGCGCCGATGCAGGGCGCGAAGCAGCGGTCGATGTGGAAGTCCAGGCAGGGGATGCCCGAGTGCCTGCCCGGCCGCGGCCCCTCGCAGGGACGGAAGCGGAAGACCCGGTTCAGGACGTCGAGCGTCTGGCGCACCTTCTTCGCGTTCGCGTACGGGCCGAAGTACACGGTGCCGCGGCGGTGGCGCTCGCGCGTGAACATGACGCGGGGGTACTCGTCCTCGACCGTCACCGCGATGTACGGGAAGGACTTGTCGTCCCGGAGGCGGATGTTGAACGGAGGACGATGCCGCTTGACGAGGTTCTGCTCGAGGTGGAGGGCCTCCACCTCGTTCCGGGTGACGATCACCTCGACGTCCGCGATGCGGTCGACGAGCTGCGCCGTCCCCGTGCGCCCGTCGCCGCGCTGGAAGTAGCTGCGCACGCGCGACCGCAGCGACTTCGCCTTCCCGACGTACAGGACCTCCCCGGCCCGGTCCCGGAAGAGGTAGACGCCCGAGCCACGAGGAAGGGCGTGCAGCTTGCCTTCAAGGTTTCCACGCATTCCGCGACTAGCGTATCCCCGTGCGTTCGAGGCACCTGATCGCCCTCGCTGCGGCGCTCGGGGCGGCCGCGGCGGCGCTGCTCGCGCCGGGGGCCGCCGCCGCCGGGCCGGGCATGCTCGTCGGCGCGGTCGAGGACGACGCGCGGGCCTCGAGCCTCGTCGAGGCGGAGACGCGCATGGAGCTACTGCGCCTGTCCGGGTTCCGCGCGGCCCGGATCACCAGCTACTGGCAGCCGGACCGCTCCGAGCCGACCGAGACCGAGCTCCGCATCGTCGAGAACGTGGTGAGCGCCGCCGAGCGCAACGGCATGCGCGTGTACGTGACCGTCATGCACGTGAACCAGCGGACGACGCCGCTGACCCCCGAGCGGCGCGCCGAGTTCACGAGCTACGCCGCGGCGCTCGCCCGCGACGCCGGGGTGCGGCACGTCATCGTCGGCAACGAGCCGAACCTCAACCGTTTCTGGATGCCGCAGTTCGGGCTCGACGGCGCGAACACTGCCTCCCCGGCCTACCTCACGCTGCTAGCCGAGACGTACGACGCCCTGAAGGCGGTGTCGCAGACGGTCCGCGTGTACGGCGGCGCCGTGTCGCCGCGCGGCAACGACCGCGCGAATGGCATCCGGCCGACGCACTCCCCGACGACGTTCATCCGCGACCTCGGCCTCGCCTACCGCGCGAGCGGTCGGACGCTCCCCGTCATGGACGCGTTCGTCATGCATCCCTACGGCGACAACTCCAGCCAGCCGCCGACCTTCACCCACCCGCTGAACACGACGATCACGATCGCCGACTACGGGAAGCTCGTCGGGCTGCTGGCCGAGGCGTTCGACGGCACCGCGCAGCGCGGCTCGGACCTCCCGATCGTCTACGGCGAGTACGGCGTCGAGTCGGAGATCCCGGCCGCGAAGGCCGGCCTGTATACCGGCACGGAGCCGGCCACGACGAGGCCCGTCCCCGAGGAGACGCAGGCGGCGTACTACGAGCAGGCGCTCGGGCTCGCGTTCTGCCAGCCGAACGTGGAGACGACGCTCCTCTTCCTCGCACGCGACGAGCGTTCGCGCGCGACCTGGCAGTCGGGCCTGTACTACGTGGACGGGACCGCGAAGTCGAGCCTCGCGCGCGTGACGCGGGCGCTCGACCGCTCCACCGGAGGCTCGATCGCTCGCTGCCCGGGCCTCGCGCTCCCCGTGCAGCCGACCGTGCTCCGCTTCACGGGGCGCGCGGCGGCGAGACGGGGCGCGTTCCGAGTCCGCCTCCGCTGCAACCTCGACTGCGTCTACCGGATCCGCCTCGTGAACGCCGCCACCGGACGCGCGAAGGCAGGCAAGAGCGGCCGCGCGGGGATCGGAGAGCTCGTCGAGGTCGACCTCGGACCGAGGCGTCTCGCCCGCGGCACCTACCGCTTCGTCGTGCGCCTCCAGCATCCCGTGAACCGTGCCGAGCCCACGGTCCGGGAGAGCAGACCCTTCCGGCTGCCGTGAGCTACGACATGCCCGCCTGGGCGGACTGCAGCGGCGGCGAAGCCGCCCCCTTCGGGGATCCTCGCACCGTCGCGGTTCGCGACAGCGAATCGCGACGGTGCGCCTAGTAGCGGTGCTCCTCGCGCCAGACGCGCACGAGCACGTACGCGCAGGCGGCGAGCACGGCCACGAGGGCGAAGGCGTCGCGGCCCGGGACGCCGAGGCCGAGCGCCATCCCGATCGCGACGACGGCGAGCGCGATCGCGGCGTAGAAGAGCCGCCGGTTCCGGTCCGACCACGCCTCGAGGTCGCCCCTCCTCTCGCGCCAGACGAGGAAGAGGAAGAACGCGACCGCGAGGAAGAAGGCGATACGCAGGAGCCCGCCGACCGTCGCGAGCACGGGCTCGAGCGAGAGCACGACGACGACGAGCGCGATCAGCGCGACGATCCCGAGCCCGCGCGCGAGGGGCGGGATCCTTTCCCAGAGCGCCCTCACGAGCCGGTGAGGAAGGCGCGGGTGGCGAGCGCGCCGGCCACGAGCGTCGCCACCGCGAACCAGAGAAGCCTCCTCCGCGCGTCGGCGGGCGCATAGAACCAGGGGGTGAGCACGACTCCGAGCGCGAGCGCTCCGTAGGTGTAGTGGAGGCGGTCCGGCGCGCGTCGTCCGTCCGAGAGGAGGAGCAGGCCGACCGCGGCTTGGCCGATCAGGACCGTCTGCGCGAGCGCGAGCGCGTGCCCCACCCACGGGCCCGCCCCACCGCGCCTGTACGAGACGAGGCCCAGCAGAGCCGCGCCCGCGCAGACGGCGAGCACCGCGACGCCCACGACGACGTGCAGGGCCACCATGGCGGGCACCCTACCCCCGGGAAGACGCCGTCGACGGCGCCCGCGGCCGGTCAGCGCTCGGCCGCGAGGGAGTGCGCGAGGATCTCGCCGAGGTCCGACACGACCTCGTCCGCCCCTCGCGCGCGCAGCGCCGCCTCCTCGCCGCCGTGATCCACGGCCACGACGACGGGGAACCCGCCCGCGCGTCCCGCCTCGACGCCGTCCACGGTCGTCTCGTACACGGCGGTCCGCTCCGGGCCGGCTCCGAGCAGCCGGCTCGCGGCCAGCAGCATGTCGGGTGCGGGCTTCCTGCGCAGCCCCTCCACGCGCATCGCCGTGCCGTCGACGCCCGCGTCGACGAGGTCGGAGAGGCCTGCCCGCTCGAGCAGGTAGCTCATGTTGGTGCTCCCCGAGACGACGGCGCAGCGGATGCCCGCGTCGTGGGCGAGCTCGAGGAAGAGGCGCGTGCCCTGGTACGACCTCACGCCGCGCGCGTCCAGCAAACGGCGGAGCGCGTCGTTCTTGTAGCTCGCCAGGCCGTTCACCGTGTCCACTCCGGGAGGGTCGCCGGCCGCCCCCTCGGGCAGGCCGAGCCCACGGCTGGCGAGGAACTCGCGAATCGCGTCGTGACGCGTCCGCCCGTGGACGTGCTCGGGGTAGTCGGCCTCGACCGTGAACGGCACGAACGAGCTGCCCAGGCGCTCCATCCTGCTCGCGAGCAGGGCGTCGAACGTCTGCTGCCAGGCCTCGGCGTGGGTCGCGGCGCTCGGGACGAGGACGCCGTCCGCCCCGAAGACGCAGGCCTCGATCTCCGCCGGGAGCGCGAGCACGCGCCGGGGCTCCCACGCGGACGCCACCAGGTGAACGAGGAGCCGCTCCTCTCGACGCTCGCCCGCGAGCTCGTCGAGCAGCCGGACCGTCGCGCCCCTCTCGTCCGCCAGGCGCCCGGAGCGGAGGCGGAGCTCGCTCGCCGGAAGATCGTGCGCGGCCGCCTGGAGCGCCCCCTGCGCGGAGGCGAGCGCACGCCGCCAGGCGCCCACGAGCGAGGCCAGGTCCGTGGGACGTCGGTACACGGCGCAAGACTCGCACCTGCCGCAAGTCCGCTGGCTACGATCGCGCCGTGAGCGAGGGACCTCAGGGCCTCACGATCGTGCCCGCGAACGAGGCGAGCTGCGAGGACCTCGAGGCGGTCTTCGGCACGCGCGGCGATCCGTCCCGCTGCTACTGCCAGCGGTTCAAGCTCGCACCGAAGGAGGCGTTCTCCAAGTTCCCCGCCGAGGAGCGGGCCCATCGGCTGCGCATGCAGACGGAGTGCGGCCATCCCGGGTCGAAGACCACGAGTGGCCTCGTGGCGTACCTCGACGGCGAGCCGGTGGGCTGGTGCGCTGTCGAGCCGCGCCGCGCGTACCCGGCACTGCTTCGCGTGTACAAGGTCCCGTGGGAAGGTCGCGACGAGGACAAGGACGACGACACCGTCTGGGCCGTCACGTGCATCCTCGTCCGCGTCGGCTTTCGGCGCCGAGGCATCAGCTCTGCGCTGGCCCGCGCGGCCGTGGAGTTCGCGCGACGGCGCGGCGCCCGTGCTCTCGAGGCGTACCCGATGGTCGCGGCGCGTAAGGACATCACGTGGGGCGAGATCCACGTGGGCACTCCGAGCATGTTCGCCGGCGCGGGCATGGCGGAGGTCCATCGCCCGACGAAGCGCCGCGTCGTCATGCGCATCGACTTCCACGACGATCCGCGCCGAGCCGTAGGACGCTGACTCGAGTCGGCGAGAAAACGACCGAGGGCTCGGCAAGCCGAGCCCTCGGTCGAGTGGATCGCGGTCGAACTACGAGACGGCGACGCCGTTGGCGTGAGCGACGACCTTGCCGCTCGTGATCTTGGGCTCGTTCGGGATCAACGTCTCGAGCTTCTCGTCGCGGATCCAGGACGCGACGAGGTTCGACGACTCCTTGCCCTGCTCGGGTGTCTCGAAGAGACCGAGCGAGCTGAAGACGCCGTTCCCGGCCTCGATCAGGTAGTAGCCGGCGAAGCCGGGCAGCTTGCTGAGCTTCGGCACGAGCGTCTCGTTCACCTTGGTCGTGAGCTCCGTCGTGCGAGTCTGGTCCACACCGTCATAGCGGCGAATGGTCGCGAACATGTGCTGCTCCTTCGTTCCTCTCGGGACAGGAGAGCCCGGACGGACTTCCTGCTGCGCTCGGTCGGTGCGACAGTCGACGAGCAACGTGCAAAGCCTCGACGGCTTCAATGACGACCAACGCGCTCATTCACCATAGCTGCGAACCGTGCGCGGCGTGTTGCGTCAGTGATGTCGAGCGATCAGCGGACGAGCTCGTGCTCGTCGGCTCGGTCAGGCCTGCTGGGACTCCGCTCCTCTGTTCGCGCCTTCAGGGCGAAACGGCTCGTCTCCGGCGCTCTGCGTGACGTAGCCCGCGATCGCGAGAATGGCTGCGATCACGAACAGCCATGGTGACCAGAACGGCCGCCGCGTCGTCACGGTGTAGACGCCGCGAATCACGAGCGCGACCGCAAGGCCGCCCGCAAGATACGCAGCCGCTACACCTGCCCCTCCTCCGTCATCGCTCGAGAGGCCTGCCAGCGGGATCGCGCTTACCAGCCACAGCGCAAAACAGAGTGCATAGCCCACGATGCGACGGCGATGGAGTCGATTCGTGCGGTCGTTCTCGTGCATCCGCCCTTCGCTGTCGACGCTGGTGAGCCGCTGCGCCGGATCGTCGATCATCGCTCGCGGCTCCCGCTCGACGGATCTCGCAATGCCCCGCCCTCGCCCTCCCACTCTCCGAGGGACACCACGTCGGCCGAGCTCGTGTCCTCGGCAGGGGCGGCTTCGCCTTCTGCCTGCGGACGTGGGCTGCGTCGGTAGTCGCCGTAGGCGACGATGGCTTCGAGGTCGTGTCGGCGACTGTCCGGGTAGTACAGGGCCCGGAAGTGGTCCCAGTCAAGCCCGCCTGGACGAGCCGTCTTCGCCGAGCTTCGCAGGAGGTTCGCTGCCTCCCGCCTCCGCTTCCGATGTGCCCTGAAGGATGTCTGCGTGGTCGGCCTGGAAGGCGCCTCGATCCGTGAGTGCACCATTACCCGCGCTCCTCTCGCGTTAGAGCTCGGACCTGGCGCTACTCGAGGTGCGCAGCGGCGGAAGGAGGGAGCTGTCTACGTGACAGGGTACCACCGCGCCCGATCGACCTCGCGGACCCGAGCGGGGGCCGGGGGGTGCTGGCCGCCCGACGCTAGTCCGATGACCCGACGCGACGTCGTCGAGCCGCGTCGTGGTCACGCTCGGTCGAGATCTCCGCGTCGATCCTGTCTGCGCGGCGCATGGCGTCGTACACCGCGTCCCA
>Ga0075313_1000019_pt1 | contig 34336 bp, 38 predicted proteins | sample MayberryNE_Catta_3_FD_120051 | JGI IMG/M metagenome (GOLD analysis project Ga0075313, IMG submission 120051) | Natural and restored wetland microbial communities from the San Francisco Bay, California, USA, that impact long-term carbon... | ecosystem: Environmental > Terrestrial > Soil >...
CACGTCCACGTCGTCGGGCCGGGGGAGGTGCGCGCGCTGCTCCGCGAGCTCGCGGCTGCCGTGCCGGCGCCGCGGTCGCCCGCGGCCGCGAGGGCGCGCTAGAGGCGGGTCGACACCGGCGCGCGGCCCAGGAAGGCGGCCGCGTGCCCACGGGCGTTCGCCTCCCTCAGCTCGTCCTCGTCGAGCGCTCCGATGCGACGGAGGAGCTCGAGCTCGTCGCGGAGGTGCGTCCGCATCATCTCCGGCCCGTCCGTGGCGATCGTGAACGCGACGCCGTGCTCGGAGAAGCGGCGGACCGTGTCCCGCACCGCCTCCTCGTCCGGGAGCGCCTTCGTCAGGAGGTTCGACGTCGGGCAGATCTCGAGCACGATCCCCGCCTCGCGGAGCGCGCGCATGAGGTCGGCGTTCTCGGCGGCGAGGATCCCGTGCCCGATGCGGTCCGGCCGCAGGTGCTCGACCACCTCGCCGATCTCCTCGCGGCCCGTCGCGCCTCCCTCCTCGCCCACGTGGATCGTCACGCCGAGCCCTGCCTCGCGCGCCGTCTCGACCATCGGCACGAGCTGCGTGTAGTCGTAGCGCGCGCCACCCGGGCGCGGCCCCGCGATGTCCACGCCGACGATGCCGCGGCTCGCCCAGCGGATCGCCTTCTCGACGATGATCTCGTTCAGCCTGCGGTCGAACGTGCGGTCCATCATCAGGATCAGCCCGGCCCGCACCTGCGGGTACTCGAGGCTCGCGCGGTCGAGCCCGCGGATGGCGGCGAGGATGATGTGGTCGAGGTCGCGCTCGCCGCCCCGGTTCCGCTTCATCGGGTTGAAGCGCAGCTCGAGCGTCGTGATCCCCTGCGACCGGTACGCGCCGCCGATCGCCCCGTGCACCGACCGCTCGACTGCGATCGGGGAGGACTGGATCAGCTCCGTCCAGTGGTAGATGGCGTCGAGGGCGTCGAGGCCCTGCACGCCGCGGGGGTCGGAGACGGTGACGAGCGCGTCGAACTCCCAGTAGTCCTTGACCGGGAGGGCGATGCCCTGCTCGTGCGCGAGGCTCCAGAGGATGTCCGAGGCCACGGAACCGCCGAGATGGGTGTGCAGCTCGGCGAGTCCCTCCGCTTCGATCATCGTGGGCGGGAGTGTAGTGTCGCCCGGTGGGCGTGAACCGCCTCGCCGTGAGCGCGACGAACCACTGCCTCACGGGCTGCGGGATCGGCGAGGTGCTGGGAATGGTGCTCGCGACCTGGTGGGGCTGGGGCGACTTCGCGTCGATCGCGCTCGCAGTCGCCCTCGCGTTCTTCTTCGGCTACCTGCTCAGCATGATCCCGCTCCTGCGCGCGGGCACGGCGCTCGGCGCCGCGATCGGCATCGCCCTCGTCGCGGACACGCTCTCGATCACGACCATGGAGATCGTGGACAACGCGGTCCTGCTCCTCTGGCCGGGCGCGATGGATGCGGGACTCGGGGACCTCCTCTTCTGGGGCTCGCTCGCGATCGCCCTCGCCGTCGCGTGGGGACCGACGTTCCTCGTCAACCGCGCGCTCATCGCGCGCGGCAAGGGCCACGCTCACGCCCACGGCGCACACGGCCACGGGCACGCGGGGTGACCGTCACCCGGTCTCGTGCTAGCGACGTGTCGCGGTGCGCGGGTCCGGCAACGGCGTCAGGATCGGCTCGATCTGCGCTCGCAGGTGCTCGAAGGCGGGCGGGAGGATGAGCGCCTCGCCCAGGTGCTCCGGGTCCTCGTCCACGGCGAAGCCGGGCCCCAGCGTCGCGATCTCGAACAGGACGCCGCTCGGCTCCCGGAAGTAGATCGACCGGAACCAGAAGCGGTCGATGACCGGAGTCGGGCTTCCGCCCGCCTCGGCCACGCGTGCCCGCCAGGCTTCGTGCTCCTCCAGCGAAGACGCCCAGGCGACGTGGTGGACGGTGCCCGAGCCGCCCAGCCCCCGCTCGGCCGGCGGCTCGTCGTAGGCGTACAGGCCACCGCGGCTCGCGCCACGCGCCTCCCATGCGGAACCGGGTGAGAGTCCCCGTTCGGGGGCGGTCACCGGAGCGAAGGCGAGCGCCTCCTCGAGGAGGGCCCGGCTCGCCGAGGCATTCGCGGAGAACGCGCGGACGCCGTCGAAGCCCTGCAGGGCCAGATCGGCCGGGATCTCCGGGTGGTCGGCGACGAGCGGCGCGTCCTCGACGGTCGAGACGAGCAGGCGATGGCGAAGGCCCTCGGGGTCCTCGAACGTGACACCGTCGTCGTCCCTGGCGAGCACGGCCGTGTCCGGACGGAGCCGCTCTTCCCAGAAGTCGAGCGCCTCCGCCGAGGTGACCCGCCACTCGACGGTATGCACCATCCCCGCGCCCGCGCGGCCGCGGCGGATGCCGGGGTACTCGAAGAACGTGATGTCGCTGCCGGCGCTTCCCTGCTCGTCCGCGTAGAACAGGTGGTAGACGGTCGGATCGTCCTGGTTGACCGTCTTCTTCACCAGCCGGAGCCCGAGCACCCGCGTGTAGAAGTCGACGTTTCGAGGCGCGTCCGCGGTGATGCAGGTGACGTGATGGACGCCCTCGAGGCGCATCGGCCCACCTTAGCGAGCCGCGCCCGGCCGCCGCCCGCGGGGGCCATCCCGGACGGTGGCTGTAGTGTCCACGGCGTGAAGATCGGGATCGTCGTCCCGTTCTCCTGGTCGTTCTGGGGTGCCGTGGTCGAGCATGCGGAGCTCCAGGCCGCGGCGCTCGAGGACCTCGGGCACGAGGTGCGGCTGATCATGGGCAACGACCCGCCCGGGCAGTTCACGCGCGCGCTGCATCCCCGGATCGGCCGCCACGACAGCCCGCCGCAGAACGTCCTGCCCGTCGGGCGCTCGGTCATCGTCCCCGCGAACGGGTCGCTTCCCAACATCGTGCTCTCGCCCCGCGCCTACTTCCGCATCCGCCGGGTCCTCGAGCGCGAGCGCTTCGACGTCCTCCACCTGCACGAGCCCATGACGCCTGCGATCTGCACGGCCGTCCTCCTGCTCGCGCGGACGCCGCTGGTCGCGACCTTCCACGCCTCGGGCGACCTCGGCTGGATGCGTTTCGGCACGCCGTTGTGGGGGTTCCTCGTCGACCGGATCGACCACCGGATCGCGGTCTCCGAGCGCGCCCGCGCGTCGCAGGAGCGGTGGCTCCCGGGCGAGTACGAGGTGATCCCGAACGGCGTCCTCATCCCCGACACGGCGCCGGCCGGCGACCGCGAGCACCGGATCGTCTTCGTGGGTCGGCACGAGCCGCGGAAGGGGCTCGAGGTGCTGCTCCGGGCCTGGCCGGAGCTCCGCCGCAGGACCGGCCTCTCGCTCACGATCGCGGGCGCCGACCCGCTCGCCGTCCGGCTGCTCCTTACCCGGCTGCGCATGCCGGACGAGGGCCTCGACGTCGTCGGCTTCCTGAGCCAGGAGGCGCTGACGCGAACGCTCCTGTCCGCGAAGGCCCTCGTCGCTCCGTCGCTCGGCCAGGAGAGCTTCGGCATGGTGCTGACCCGCGCGTTCGCGTGCGCGCTTCCCGCCGTTGCCTCCGACATCCCCGGGTACCAGGAGGTCCTCGACGGGTCGGCCTCGATCGCCGTTCCGCCCGGCGACCCCGCGGCGCTCGTGGACGCGGTGGCAGGTCTCGTCGCCGACGAGCCCCGCCGGCGCGCGCTGGGCGAGTCGGCGCGGGCGCTCGCGCGCGAGCGCTACTCGTGGGCGAGCATCGCGGCGCGCCTGGTCGAGATCTACGCCGGCGTGAGCGGCCGCGACTCCGAGAGGAGGGCGCGCGCCGCGTGACCGCCGTGCTCCGCCTGTGGCGGAACGGCTGGGTGCAGGCCGTGACGCTCCTCCTGCTCGTCGTGCTCGCCTTCGTCGTCATCTGGTGGCGCGGGCCCGAGTGGGGTGAGGTGTGGCAGGCGTTCCGCTTCGTCGCCTGGAGCTGGATCGTGCTCGCGTTCGGGCTGAACGTCGTCTCGACGCTGTTCCGCGCCCTCTCGTGGCGGCTGACGATCGGGCAGGCGCTCCCGGCGCAGCACCAGCCCCGTCTCGTCCACGTACTCTCGGCGTTCGGGGTGGGGCTCTTCGCGAACGCGGTCGTGCCGGGCCGGCTGGGGGAGCTCGCGCGCGTCGCAACCCTGCGGCGGCACCTCCCGGACGCTCCGAGCGGGACGAGCGCGGCGCTCGTGGGCACCGTCTTCGCGCACCGCCTGTTCGACCTCGTTCCCGCAGCGCTCCTCGTCACCTGGGTGCTCCTCACCGCGGAGGTCCCGCACTGGGCGGTCGTCGCGCTGATGATCGTCGCGGCCGTCGGCCTCGCGCTCTTCACCGTCGCCTGGCTCGGCGCGCGGCGGCACCAGCGCCCGATGATGCGCGACGGCGCCGGTACCGTCCGCTACCTGCTCGGGATGGCGCGGATGGGCCTCTCCGTGCTGAAGGCGCCGCTGCCGCTCGCCGGCGCGATCCTCCTGCAGTGCTGCGGCTGGCTCCTGCAGCTCCTGGCTGTGTACGCGGCGATGAAGGGGTTCGGGATCGACGCGCCGCTGCCCGCGGCCGGGCTCGTGCTCGTCCTCATGAACATCGCCACCATCGTCCCGCTCTGGCCCGGCAACGTCGGGCTGGTGCAGGCGGCGGTCGCGCTCCCGCTGCGGAACTACGGCGTCCCCTACGCGACCGGCTTCGCCTACGGCATCGCACTCCAGGCGATCGAGATGGCGTGCGGGATCGGCCTCGGCCTGCTCGCGCTCGCGCGCGAGGGTGTGTCGGTGGCCGTGCTGCGTCGTCTGCAGGAGGAGGAGCAGTCGTCTGAGGACGTGCGGGAGGGCTTTCGCGACCTCGTCGAGGAGCTCGACCGCGAGGAGGCTCGTGAGGGCGCTCCTCTGTCCCGCTAGCCTCAAGGGCGTCCTCTCCGCGCAAGCGGCCGCCTCCGCGATCGCGCGCGGGCTCGACAAGGGCGGCGCCTCGGCGACGGAGCTCCCCGTCGCCGACGGCGGCGAGGGAACCACCGAGGCGTTCGCGGCCGCCTTCGGCGGCGAGTGGCGAATGGCCGTCGTGTCCGACCCGCTCGGCCGGGCGCGCGCGGCCCCCTGGCTCGCGCTGCGGGACGGGCGCGCCGTGATCGAGGCCGCCGCGGCGCTCGGCCTCCCGCTCCTCGCGCCCGAGGAGCGGGATCCGCTCCGCGCCTCGAGCCGCGGCCTCGGCGAGCTCGTGCTCGCCGCCCTTGCGGAGTCGCCTCGCTCGCTCGTCGTCGGGCTCGGCGGTACCGCGACGGTCGACGGAGGCGTAGGCCTGCGCGAGGTGCTGCGCCCCCTGCGCGTCCCGACGGTCGCGCTCTGCGACGTGCGCGTCCCGCTCGCGGACGCCGCGCGCCTCTTCGCTCCCCAGAAGGGGGCGTCGCCGGACGACGTCGCCGAGCTCCAGCGCCGGCTCGGAGCGCTCGACGAGCTCCGGCCGTACGCGCGGCTTCCGGGCGCCGGGGCGGCGGGCGGGCTGGGCGCGGCCCTCGCGGCGCTCGGCGCGGAGCTCGTGCCGGGGGCGGGGGCGGTGCTCGACCTCCTCGGCTTCGACGAGCGCCTCCCGGGTCACGACGTCGTCGTCACCGGGGAGGGCGAGGTGGACGAGACCACGGGAACGGGCAAGGCGCCCGGCGAGGTCGCGCGTCGGGCTCGCGCCGCCGGAGTGCGCTGCGTCGTCTTCGGCGGCCGTGTGGCGGCGCCGGTCGAGGAAGCGGAGACCGTCGCGCTCTCGGGCGACCCGGATCGCGCCGAGGACGACCTCGTGGAGCTCGGCCGGCGGCTCGCTGCCGGCGGCTAGCGCCGCTCGGCCGCGACGACGCGATCCGCCATCGCCTCGAGCAGCTTCCAGGCGACCTCGGGGCGGGCCTCGACGAAGGGCCGGAACACGAAGACGGGGAGCCCGAACGTCCGGAGGTCGCTCTGCGCCTTCACGGTGGCCGTGCGCGGTCGGCGGTCGATGAGCGCGATCTCGCCGAAGGAGTCGCCGGGGCCGAGGCGCGCGACTTCCTGTCCCTGCACCTCGACGGTCGCCTCGCCGCTGTCCACGACGAAGAACATGAGCCCGCCCTCGCCCTCGAGCGCGATCGCGTCGCCCGCAGCGAACCGGCGCTCGTTGAACTCGTCCGCCAGGCTCTCGAGGTCGCGGTCCTCGAGCCCGGCGAAGAGGGGGACCGTGCGCAACAGGTCGGGGGTCGGCTTGGCCATGGGGCGATTCATACACGAACCGGGCGGCTCGTGTCACGGCCCCGGAGCCGGCGGCGTCAGCTCCTCGATGCGGAGCTCGGCGGCCTGCAGACGCTCGACGCAGGCCCGGTATAGCTCCTCCCCTCGCCGGAAGAGAGCGATCGCGTCGTCGACGGCGACGTCGCCTCGCTCGAGCTTCGCGACCACCTCCTCCAGCTCCCGGTGAAGCTCCTCGAACGAGCGCTCGTCGCTCACGGGCGCACGTCCTCGACGCGCGCGCCCGCGCCTCCGGAGGCGAGCTCGACCTCGAGCCGGTCGCCGGGGGAGAGGACGGCCGCGTCCCGCACGACCTCCCCGTGCGCGCGCACGATCGCATACCCGCGGCCGAGGGTGGCGAGCGGCGAGAGCGCCTGCAGCCGGGCGCCGGCGTGGTCGAGCCCGGACCGGCGTCGCTCGAGCAGGAGACGGGGAGCGGCACGGAGCCGCTCTCCGAGGCGGCCGAGACGAGCGGCATCCTGCGCGACGAGCGCCCGCACGCCGAGCTCGAGCCGGCGGCGGCAGGCCTCGAGCGTCGAGGCGAGCTCGATCCGGTCGGGGACGACCAGGGCGCCCGCGGCCGTCGGGGTGGGCGCGCGGACGTCCGCGGCGAGGTCGCACAGGGGCGCGTCCTGCTCGTGTCCGACGGCCGACACGACCGGAACGGGTGACGCAGCGACCGCCCGGACGACCGCCTCGTCGCTGAACGGCAGCAGGTCCTCGAAGCTTCCGCCGCCGCGCGCGAGCACGACGACGTCCACCTCCGGATGCTCGCCCAGGCAACCGAGCCCGGCGACGATGGCCTGGGGAGCGCCGCGGCCTTGCACGCGCACCTCGCAGACGACGACCTTCGTCGCGGGGAAGCGGTTCGCGATCGTCGCGACGAGGTCGCCGCGCGCGGCCGCGTCGGCGCCGGTCAGGACGCCGACGGCGCGCGGGATGCGGGGGAGAGGGCGCTTGTGGGCAGGTGCGAACAGCCCCTCGGCGGCGAGCCGGCCCCTCAACCGCTCGAGCGCGAGCAGGTGTTCACCGAGCCCGATCCGCTCGATCGTCGTCGCGCGCAGGCCGAGCTCCCCCCGCGCCTCGTACAGCTCGGCCCGGCCGGCCACGTGCACGGTCTCGCCCTCCTCCAGCCCCAGTCCCAGCCGGTCGAACGTCCTGCGCGCGATCGTCGTCTTCAGCGTCGCCCCCGTCGCCGGGTCCTTGAGGGTGACGAACACGGTCGCCCAGGCGGGGTTGTGCCGGAGCTCGGTCACCTCGCCCTCGACCCAGACGGCGGGCAGCCGCCCGAGGTAGCGGGCGACGCCGCGGTTGAACGCGGAGACCGAGTACACCTTGCGCTCGCCGTGGAGGACCGCCTCGACCTTCACGCCGGGGAGCGTAGCCCCGCGCCGAGCCCGCAGCCGGCGTGGGCTAGATGAGGATCTCGGTGGCGGTCGTGGGCGAGCAGCCCCGGCGCAGGAGCTCGACGGCGTCGTGGAGATCGACCTCGCTCCCGGCGAGGCGCTCCGCCAGGTGGACCGGGTACCCGGCCTCGAGGAGGATGTGCAGCCGCCAGCTCTCGACCTTGGCCGGCTCGTTCTCGTTCCAGATCGGTGTCTCGGTCGTCTCGGCCATGCGCGTGGGATTCGTGCTCGTAGAGACGTTCCCTCCCCTTTCTTGTTGGCCCCGGGCGGGCCCCGCTCAAACGCTCGCCGAGGAGCGGGCAGCCTCGTAGCGCCGCGCGAGCTCGACGATGCGATCCTCGAGCCGCTGCGCCGCTGCGTCGGCGGCCTGCCGGAACTCGGCCGCGATGAGCGCGTCGGCCCGGCGGAGGAAGGTCTCCGCGGTCCGGTCGAGCTCCTCGCGCAGGCGCACGGCCGCTTCCTCGCGGATCGCCTTCATCCGGTTCTCGAACTCGAGCGCCCCGGCCTCGCTCAGCCGGTCGACCTCGCGCGTGCTCGCCCGCTCGAGCTCCGCCACCTGCCGGCGCTCGATCTCGGCGAACGCGGCCTCGATCCGCGCGCGGGCCTCGCTCTCGGCGTGATCCACCTGCTCGGAGACGGCGTGCTCGTGCTGGCGCAGGCGCTCCGTGATGTCGTCGATCGCCCGGCGGCGGTCGTCGGCCTGCGACTGGAGCTCCTCGAGGGCCTGGGCGAGGGCATCCTTCGCGCTCGCCTCGAGCTCCTCACGGAGGCGCACGGCGGCGGCACGCTGCTGCTCGACGGTGGTCCCGAGCTCGGCCGCCTCCGCCTCGATACGGGCCTCGACCGCGGCGATCCGCTGGCGCTGCACCTGCTCGAGCGCGGTCACCTCGCCGGCGAGCGCGCGCTGCGCCCGTTCGAGGTCGGCCTCCCACGCGCGCAGCCGCTCCTCGACCCGGCGCTCCACCGCGGCGAGCATCTCGGCGAGCTGGTCGGAGAGCTCGCGCTCGCGCACGGCGAGCTCGCCCCGGCGCTCGTCGGAGAGGCGCCGAGCCTCGCCCGCGTACGTGGACTGCGCGTCCGCGTGCGCGCGCGAGATGGTCACGCGGAGCTGCTCGGCCTGCGCGGCGGCCTCGTCCTCGGCCGCCGCCCGGATGTTCCGGCGTGCCTGGGCCGCGAGCTCGTCCAGGCGGGCTCCCCGCGCCCGCGCTCGGCGAAGGAGGACGACGAGGGCGGCGACGGCGACGATGGCCGCCGCGAGCGCGGCGACGAGGATCCACGCGGCGACCGACACGCCGGTGATGGTAGACGGTGGTCGCGCCAGCCCCGCGACCCTGCGCTAGAGGCGCGCGGCGACGAGCGCGAGCGCAAGCAGGACGGAGGCGGCGATCAACAGTCGCAGCGCCCGCTCGGCGGGGGTGACGAGCCAGAGGGCATCGAGGTCGCGCTCGCGTCCGTCACGGGTCTCGATCGTCCCGCGGACGGAGGTCACGCGTCGGCGCACGAAGCGCACGTGGGTCGAGAGCGCTCGCTGGGCGAGCGAGAGGAGTACCGCGAAGGCGGCGCCCCCGAGGGCGACGAGCGAGAGCGCGCCCGCGACGGCCGCGTACCCGCAGAGCGCCGGGAAGCCGCCCCACGCGAGCCCGAACCAGAGGTCGCCGTGAAAGCGGCCGCCCGCGAGCTCGAGGTTGTACGCGAGGACGAGGAAGAGCCCGACCGGGACGAGCAGGGCGAGCCACGGCTCGAACGTCGCCGCTCCCGCGAGGCCGATCGCGCACGCGCCCCCGATGGAGACCGCGGCGAGCCCGACGAGCACCGCGTTCGGGATCGTGGTCCGCAGCGGCCGGCCGACGAGCTCGTCGAGCGCGTGCGCGCCGATCCCGACGGCGAGGGCGAAGGCGGCCACCGCGGCTCCCAGCCGGCCCCAGGAGACCGCCGGCGCCAGGCAGCCGCCGACGACGACGTAGGAGAGATGCCAGGCGGTGTACGGCGGGTGGAGCAACGTCACGTAGTCGCGCCAGCCGCCGCGGGCGAGGGCGTAGAAGGCAGGCCTCGCCTCCGGGGGCGCGCTCACGCGCGGGTTCCCCAGAGGACGACCCCACCGCCGAGCGAAAGCCGGCGTACCGAGACGTCGCGCACGCCGGCCGCCGACCAGAGGGCGAGCTGGCGCTCGAGGGGGTGTCGTGCCCAGAACTCGCGGATCGAGTGGCCGAGGAACGACCCCACCTCGCGCCAGCCTCGCCCCAGCACGAGACCGGCGACCGGCAGTCCAGCTCTGACGTAGAGCTCCCAGAACGGGCGGGCAGGCCCGCGTGGGACGCCGAACTCGAGCGAAGCGATCGTGCCGCCCGGCCTCACGACCCGGGCGAGCTCCGCAAGCGTCGATCCCGGCTCCTCGACGTAGCGGAGGAGGTACGTGAACGTGAGGTGGTCGAAGGAGGCGTCGGCGAAGGGCAGCGACTCGGCGTTCGCCTCGACCAGCTCGACGCCACCGTGCCGGAACCGGCGGCGGGCGATCGCGAGCATCTCGGGGCTGCGGTCGACCCCGGTCACCCGGAACCTGCGGGCGACGAGCTCCAGGGCGACGAGGCCGGTACCGGTGGCGACGTCCAGGACGTGACCCTGGTCCGTGGGGAGGCGCGAGACGAGGTAGCGCCGCCACCGGGGGTCCTGCCCGAAGGACAGCGCCGCACCGACGCGGTCGTAGGTGGGGCCGAGCGGGGCGAACAGCTCGCGGGAGTCCACGGAGGACATCGCTCCGTATTCTGGCGGCGTGAGCCTGTCCGAGGATCTCGCGCGGGCGGCGCGGCTCGCGATCGAGCACGCGGAGGAGGGCGACGCGGTCTCCGCCGTGATCGCCACCGAGCCCCGTGCGGGAGTGCGCGTGTACCTGTGCGCGCTCGACGCCCACGACGGCTACCGCAGCTGGATCGCCGTGCGCGAGGACGGCTCGGCGCTCACCGACCGGCGGGAGCTGCGCGAGGCCGTCTCGATCGCGGCGCTCTGCGAGGTGGCGGGCGACGCGGCGGGCGGGGGAGACGTGGAAGCCCTCCTCGCGAGCCTCGTCGCGTTGCGCGAGGCCGAGGCGCCTGCCGGGATCGAGGACGCCGAGGAGGCGGCGCGCGCGCTCAGGGTCGTGCTCGCCGATCCGCCGCGGGTCGCCTCGGCCGCGCGGCTGGACGAGATCGGAGCGGCGGCGCGCAGGCTCGAGCGTGAGCTCGACCCGCTCGCATCGTCGCCGTTCTCCGTCGCCATGCAGTCGGCGCAGGGTGCCGTGGCGGAGCTGCAGCGCGAGATCGAGGCGGGCTACCGGCTCCCGCTCTCCTAGGATCGCGTCTCTACAATCGCGCCATGGAGAGCGGCGGCGGCGGCGGCGGGTTCTTCCCCTTCGGAGGCGACCCGGAGGACCTGCTCGGCGCGCTGCGCGACTTCGCCGAGCGTCAGGCGGAGTCGGTGCAGGACGCCCAGCGCGAGCAGTTCGCGACCCTGACGTTGAACACGGCCGTGGAGCTCACGGCCGCGGCGCTCGCGCGCATCCAGGCGGACGGGCCGGCGGACGCGCAGGCGCTCGCGCTCCGCGACGCGATGCGCGTGCTCTTCCCCGAGGCCGTCGCGCTCGTCTCGGCCGCCCGTCAGGGCTTCATGCACCAGTAGCGCGTCAGCGTGCGGCGGCCACGTTCGCCGGGTTGCGCAGAAGGCGCATGAGCGGCGCGAGCGCGTCGGCGAGGGTCGGCCGTCCGACCTCGCGCAGCGAGTAGCGCGCGCGGCGGATCGGATGACGGGTCGTGAGGAGGCGTCCCAGGTCGATCGGCGTCCCCGTGACCACGACGTCGACGTCGACCGCCTCGATCGTCCGCTCGAGGTCCTCGAGCATGGCCTCCGAGTAGCCCATCGCGGGCAGCACGGGGCCGACGTGGGGGTAGGCGGCGAACACGTCCGCGATCGACCCGTGGGCGAAGGGGCGGGGATCGACGATCTCGGCGGGCTCCTCCTCCCGGGCGGCGACCCAGCCGGCGCCGTGGCCCATGCCCCCGTGCGTCAGCGTCGGCCCGTCCTCGACGACGAGCACCCGTCTCCCGCGCAGGGAGGGCCCGGGGTCGAGCTCCACGGGCGACTCGGCGGTGACGACCGTCGCCAGCGGGTTCGCCGCGGCGACCGCGCGGAGGACGGCCCGGACCTGGTCCGGCGCCGCGCTGTCCACCTTGTTCACGACGACGACGTCCGCGCGCAGGAGGTTGGCCTCGCCGGGGTGGTACGTGCGCTCGTGCCCCGGACGCAGCGGGTCGACGACCACGACGTGCACGTCCGGACGGAAGAAGGGGAGGTCGTTGTTGCCGCCGTCCCAGACGAGGACGTCGCACTCCGCCTGGGCGAGCTCGAGCACCGCCGCGTAGTCGACGCCCGCGTAGACGGTCATCCCGAGCGACACCGGCTCCTCGTACTCCTCGCGCTCCTCGATCGTCGGGTGGGCGTCGTCGATGTCCTCGAAGGTCGCGAACCGCTGTACGCGCATCGCCTCGAGGTCCCCGTAGGGCATCGGATGCCGGACGAGGCCCACCCGGTGGCCTCCCTGGGCGAGGAGCGAGCCGATCCGGCGGCTCGTCTGGCTCTTCCCTGCGCCGGTGCGGACCGCCGTGACGGCGACGACCGGCAGTGTGGCCTCGAGCATCGTCGCGTGCGGCCCGAGCAGCGTGAAGTCCGCCCCCGCGGCGAGGACCCGTGAGGCCTTGTGCATCACGTCCTCGTGGCTCAGGTCGGAGTACGAGAGGACGACGGTGTCGACCCCCTCGGAGCGCACGATCTCGCTCAGCTCCTCCTCGGGGCGGATCGGGATCCCCTCGGGATACAGCCGGCCCGCGAGCGAGGGCGGGTACACGCGGCCGTCGATGCCCGGGATCTGCGCGGCGGTGAACGCGACCACCTGAACCGAGTCGTCCTCGCGGAACACGGTGTTGAAGTCGTGGAAGTCGCGACCTCCGGCTCCCATCACGACGACCCGTCTCATACCCGGATTGGAACCCGTCTCGGGAGTATGAGCATCGGCGTGCGCGCCGATTCCCGCGGCGGCGAACTACGGACTCCCCCCGGCCCGACCTCGTAGAATCCGCGCGCCGTGCGCCTCGCGGACCGGGTCATCGTCAGGCTTCTCCCGGCCGTGCCCCGGCGCGTCGTGCAGCGCCTGTCCGCTCCCTACATCGCCGGGTCGAGGCTCGACGACGCCCGCCGCACCGTCGCGGGGCTCAACGCGGAGGGGAAGCTCGCGACGATCGACGTCCTCGGGGAGGAGGTGACGCGGGCGGAGGAGTCCGAGGCGGTGGCGGACGCCTACCACTCCGTCCTCGACGCGATCGCGGGCGACCACCTGGACGCGAACGTCTCCGTGAAGCTGACCGCGCTCGGGCTGAAGGTCGACCTCGACCTGTGCCGCTCGCTCGTTGCGACCGTCGTCGCCGACGCGGCGGCGCGCGGGGTCTTCGTGCGCATCGACATGGAGGACTCGAGCTGCACCGACGACACGCTGCGCGTCTACCGGGAGCTCCGCGAGTCGGGCCGCGACAACGTCGGCCTCGTGCTGCAGTCGGCCCTCCGCCGCAGTCTGGGCGATGTCGCGGCGCTTGCAGACCTGCGGCCGAGCGTGAGGGTGTGCAAGGGCATCTACGTCGAGCCACCCGAGATCGCCTTCCAGGGCAGGCAGGAGATCCGGGAGAGCTTCCTGCGCATCCTCGACGCCCTGCTCGAGCGGGGCTGCCATGCGGCCGTCGCGACCCACGACGAGTGGCTTCTCGAGCGCGCCGCCGAGCGCGTACGGGGGATGGCGCCCGAGGAGTACGAGCTGCAGATGCTGCTCGGAGTCCGCGAGCGCCGGGCGTCGGAGCTCGTCGCCGAGGGCCACCGCCTGCGCGTGTACGTCCCCTACGGCGACCGCTGGTACGAGTACTCGGTCCGCCGGCTGCAGGAGAACCCGGCCTTCGCGTCGATGATCGCGAAGGCGACGCTCGGCCGCCTGCTGCCGGGTCGCGGCTAGCTCGAGCGCCGCGGCGACAAGGCCGCGGCACGGCCGCTCTTCGGGAGTCCTCGCGGCCAGACCCACCCACTTCGCGGAGGGGTGGCGGCGACGAGGTCGCGAAGCGGCCGTCTTCAGGGGTCTAGCGCGGCCAGACCCACCACTTCGCGGAGGCGGTCGCGGCGACAAGGCCGCGAAGCGGCCGTCTTCAGGGTTTCGCGCGGCCCGGATCCGCTTCTGCGGATCCGGGCCGCGCACTACGAGTCCAGCGGAAAGATCAGGCTGCCGCCGCCGTCGACGACGATGGTCTGGCCGCGGATCATCGCGGCCTCGGGGGAGCAGAGGAAGGTCACGCAGGCGGCGACGTCCTCGGGGGTCACGAGCCTGCCGACCGGGTTCCGCCGCCCGAGCTCCAGCATCGCTTCCTTGCGCGGGAAGTGGTCGAGGGCCCCGGTCTCGACGATTCCGGCCGAGACCGCGTTCACAGCGATGCCGCGCGGAGCGAGCTCGACCGCGAGGTAGCGGACGAGCGCCTCGAGCGCCGCCTTCGAGGTCCCGACGAGCGCGTAGTCCTCGAGGACGCGGGTGGAGCCGAGGCTGGAAAGCCCCACGACCGCCGACCCGGACGGCATGGACGGGGCTGCCGCCCGCGTCAGCGAGAGGAGCGCACGGGCGTTCGCGGAGAGCGTCCACTCCCAGTGCTTGTCCTCCGTCTCGAGGGCGGGGCGGATGACGCCGGTCGCGGCGGCGTGCACGAGCACGTGGAGCGCCCCGAGGGCCGCCACCTCCTCCGCCACCCGCTGCGAGGCGACGTTGCCGCGGAGGAGCACGACCTCCGCGCCCAGCCCGCGAAGCTCGGCTGCGGTCTCCTCGGCAACCCGGTCGCCGCGGAGGTACCCCAGAACCAGCCTGCTCGCGCCGAGCGAGGCGAAGCGGAGGGCGATCGCCTTGCCGATGCCCCGCGTCCCCCCGGTGACGAGCACCGAGGCACCCTGCCGGATCACGCGCGCGGAGGCAGCGGATCCGCGGCGGGGGCGGACGACGGGACCGTGTTCCAGCCGATCCGCGTGCGCGGCTCGAGCGGGCCGTCCTCGGCGCGCGAGGACGCGTGCCCCAGTCGATCGAGCAGCTCCATCCGCTCCTCGCCGTAGCGGCGGACGGGATGGTCGGCCGGCAGCTCGGCGACGAGCTCGCGGACCCGCGCGCGGAGCTGGTAGGCGAAGTGCGGCGTCGCGGGGCCGACGAGCGCGTCGATGTCGTCGATCGTGGGCCCGGCCATCGTGCGCGTAGCCTAGCCGTGGACAACTTTTCACGGAATCGGCGCCTTAACAGTGCCAGGCACTGTTAAGGCGCCGCATGGCTCAGCCGAAGGCGGTGCGCAGCGTCTCGGCGGGCACCCGCTCCTCGGCGTATCGGGACGTGCCCTGTTCGGTCAGCTCGCGCGCTCCTCTGACGAGCGCGCCGTACGCCGCCGCCGCGAGGAGGCTGCCGGTCGAGACGCGCCGGACGCCGACCGAGGCGAGCTCCGCGATCGTCGGGCTCCCTGGGATCGCAAGGACGTTGACCGGGACGCCGACGGCTTCCACCATGCGGGCGATCCGATCGAGGCCGCCGAGCCAGGGCGCGTAGACGCAGTCGGCGCCCGCATCGCGGTAGGCGATGAGGCGGGCGATCGTGTCCTCGAGGTCGTCGACGCCGTGCAGGTGGTTCTCGGCGCGTCCCGTCAGCACCATCGGCTCGGCCAGCCTGTGGTTCGCCTCGGCGGCGACGGCGACCCGCTCTGCCGCCACCCGAATGTCGTCGATCCGGCCGGTCGCCGGGTCCCAGTCCTCGATCGAGCACCCCGCCGCCCCCGCCTCGGCGAGGAGGGTCACGGTCTCCGCGACCCCACCCGGGTCGTCGGGGAAACAGCGTTCGCTGTCCACGTTGAGCGGGAGCGGCGTCGCCGCGGCCACGCTCGCCACGTGCGCGACGAGCTCGTCCCGCGTCACCTGCGTGTCGAGCTTTCCGAGCACCCACGCGTACCCGGCGCTCGTCGTCGCGAGCGCAGGGAAGCCGCACGACGCGAGCAGGCGCGCCGAGCCGACGTCCCACGGGTTCGGCATCAGGAAGAGCTCCTCGCCTGCGTGGAGCTCGCGGAAGCGGGCTCGCCGTTCGCCCACGGTCATCGTTGCCTCCTCTCGTCTGGAACCGCTTCGTACCACGTCCACGCCGGTAGCGTCCGCCCGTGCGCCGCCCGTCGACCGTCGAGCTCATGCTGCTCGGGACGATCCTGCTGTGGGCGCTGAACCTGAGCGTGACGAAGTACATCCTCACGCACGGGTTCCAGCCGCTGTCGTACGCGACCGTCCGCTACGGGCTGGCCGGGCTCGTGTTCGTCGCCGCGACGCTGTACCTCGAGCGGACGCTCCGCGTCGCGAGGAGGGACGTCCCGGTGCTCGTCCTCGCGGCCGGCCTGCTCTTCCTGAACCAGCTCGCGTTCGTGTTCGCGCTCGACGTGACGACGGCGTCCACGATCGGGCTCGTCCTGGGGGCGATCCCGATCTTCGCCGGGCTCCTCGGGCTGGCGCTCGGGACCGAGCGGCCCACGCGCCGCTTCTGGCTCTCGGCGGCGGTCTCCGCGCTCGGCGTCGGACTCGTCGCGGCCGGCTCGGGCGGCGATCTCGGGCGCGACCTGGGCGGGATCCTGCTCGGACTCGCGACGGCGGCCACGTGGGCCGCGTACTCGGTCACCGTCGCCCCTCTCATGCGAACCTACTCGCCGTCGCGCATGAGCGCCGTCGTGCTCCCGGTCGTCTGGGTCGGGCTCCTGCTCGTCGGCCTCCCGCAGACGGCGGACCAGGAGTGGTCGCTCGGCTGGGAGGTGTGGACGCTGATGGCCTTCGCGACGCTCGGACCGCTCGTCGTGACGAACGTGCTCTGGTTCCGCTCGGTGCACCGGATCGGCGCCAACCGGGCCACCCTGGCCGCGAACCTCCAGCCCTTCGTCGCCGCCGTCCTCGCCGTGATCCTCCTCTCCGAGTCGCTCACCTGGCTCCAGGTCGCGGGCGGTGTGCTGATCGCGGTCGCGATCCTCGCGGTGCGCGGGCGGCCGACCTCGCTGCAGGCCGCCTAGAATCCGGCTCGAAACCTATGACGACCTCGCGCTACACGTCCATGGCTGACGCCGGCCGCACAAGCGGCCGCTTCAGGGGTTGTCGCGATCCCGAGCCTGCGCTCGCAGACTCGGGATCTGCGGAGGGAACATGAGCGACCACGACTTCATGCCGATCGACGGGTGGGACCACCTCGAGGTATGGGTGGGGAACGCGAAGCAGGCGGCCTATTTCTACGAGCACGCGTACGGGTTCACGCGCACGGCCTACGCCGGACCCGAGACGGGTGTCCGCGACCGCGCCTCGTACGTGCTCGAGCAGGGGGACATCCGTCTCGTCCTGACGAGCGGCCTCCGCGCGGACAGCGAGATCTGCAGGTGGGCGGGCACGAAGGGCGACAGCGTGCGCGACGTCGCGCTCACCGTCCCTGACGCGACGAACGCGTACCGGCAGGCGGTCCAGCGCGGGGCGCGGGGCGTGGAGGAGCCGCACTGGGTGGAGGACGACACCGGGCGCGTCGAGCTCGCCGGCATCGCGACGTACGGCGACAACGTCCACACCTTCGTCAACCGCTCCGAGTACGGGGGCACCTACCTTCCGGGCTACCAGCCCGTGTCCCCGAACGGCGGGCCGGGCGCCGGGGCCGGGCTCGTGTCCATCGACCACGTCGTCGGGAACGTCGAGCTCGGGCGCATGGACGAGTGGGTCTCGTTCTACGAGCGCGTGCTCGGCTTCACCCAGCTCACGCACTTCTCGGACGAGGACATCTCCACCGAGTACTCGGCGCTCATGTCCAAGGTCATGACGGACGGCGAGGGGAAGATCAAGTTCCCCATCAACGAGCCGGCCGAGGGGAAGCGGAAGAGCCAGATCGAGGAGTACCTCGATTTCCACGGCGGCCCCGGCGTCCAGCACGTCGCGCTGCAGTCGAACGACATCGTGCGCACGGTCGCCGCGCTCCGCGAGCACGGTGTGCTCTTCATCTCGACGCCGGACTCGTACTACGACATCGTCCGGGAGCGGGTCGGCGAGATCGAGGAGGACTGGGCCGACCTGCGCTCGATGGGGATCCTCGTCGACCGCGACGAGGAGGGCTACCTGCTGCAGCTCTTCACCAAGATCGTGCAGGACCGGCCGACGCTCTTCTTCGAGGTGATCGAGCGGCACGGCTCCAGGGGCTTCGGGCTCGGCAACTTCAAGGCGCTCTTCGAGGCGATCGAGCGCGAGCAGGCCCTGCGCGGGAACCTCTAGCTCGCGGCCCGCGAGCAGCGCCTCCGCTTCGCGGATGTACGGGTCGCGCGGACCTCTCGCCAGAACGCGAGCGCGAGCCGCCGTTGCTCGTCGGCCTCTGCGCGCCGCCCCTCGGCGACGAGCCGCTCGGCGGCGGGCGCTCGCCGGCCCCGGCGGGGTGCTCGTGACGCGAACGGTGCGCGATCTCGTCGCCGGCTCGGGGATCGCGTTCGAGGAACGCGGAACGCACGCGCTGACGGGCGTCCCGGACCGGTGGGCGCTGTACGCGGCCACCGCCTGACGCCGTAGCCTTCGCGCATGTCCCCGCAGCGCCGGACGGCGCTCGTCTCGATCGTCGCCGCATGCCTGCTGATCGCGATCAAGCTCGTCGCCGGTCTCGCGAGCTCGAGCCTCGGGCTGCTCGCCGAGGCGGCCCACTCGGGCACCGACCTCGTCGCGGCGCTCCTCACCTTCTTCGCGGTCTCGGTCGCCGTCCGACCCGCCGATCCGCATCACCCGTTCGGCCACGGGAAGGCCCAGAACCTCGCCGCGCTCGCGGAGGCGGCGTTCCTCGTCGCGGTCAGCGTCCTCATCGCGGCCGCTGCGATCGCACGGCTCGCCGGTGCGGTCGAGTTCGAGGTGGAGCCGACCTGGTGGACGTTCGCGGCGATCTCGCTCGTCATGGTGATCGACGCCTCGCGCATGCTCGTCTCCTGGCGTGCGGGCCGCCGGCACCGGAGCGACGCGCTCCTCGCGAACGCGCTCCACTTCGGCAGCGATCTCGCCGGGACGCTCGCGGTCCTCGTCGGCCTGTGCGCCGCGGCGCTCGGGTTCCCTCAGGGGGACTCCCTCGCCGCGCTCTTCGTGGCCTCGCTGGTGATCGCCGCTGCCGCGCGTCTGCTGCGCCGGAACGTGGACGTGCTCATGGACCGAGCGCCCGCGGATGCGGAGCACGAGGCCCGCAGGGCGATCGCCGGGATCGAACCTCCGGTCGAGCTCCGCAGGCTCCGGGTGCGCCGGTCCGGGAGCGGCCACTTCGCGGACGTCGTCATCGGCGTCGCGCCGGGGGCGGCGGTCGGTCAGGGGCACGCGGCGGCCGACCGGGTCGAGGAGGCGCTGCACGAGCGCCTGCCGGACCTCGACGTCGTCGTGCACGTCGAGCCCGTTGGCGCGCAGGGTGGCCTCCGGGAGCGCGCCCTCGCCGCTGCGCTCGGCGTCCCGCAGGTGCGGGAGATCCACAACCTCTCCGTCCTCCGGGTGGACGGGCAGGTGGAGATCTCGCTGCACTTGAAGCTCCCCGGCGAGCTCGACCTCGACCGCGCGCACGCAATCGCCGAGCGCGTGGAGCGCGCCATCCTGGACGCGGTTCCCGAGGTCGAGGACGTGCGCACGCACCTGGAGCCGCTCGCGGAGGCGGCCGCCGCATGGGAGGTGTCGATCGACGCCGCGGCGGTCGAGCAGGTCGTCAGGCAGGAGACGGGCGCCGGGCCGCGCGACCTCCGCTTCGTCCGCACGGACGAGGGCATCGTCGCCTTCCTCACACTCTCCCTCGCAGGGGACGAGCCTCTCGCGAACGCCCACGCCCGCGCAAGCGCAGTCGAGGAGCGGATCCGCGCGAGCGTCCCCGAGATCGCGGACGTCGTCGTGCACACGGAACCGTGAGCGGAGTGCGCCTCTGCATGTTCCACCCGCTCGACCACCCCATGGAGCGAGGGTGGGTCGGCCGCGTGGACGGGGAGCACGTCGTCCATCTCGCGGCCCAGACCCTGCAGTCGTTCTTCACCGGCGGAGGTTCGGCGCGGGAGCACGCGGTGTACGAGCTCGCGGACGTCTGTCTGCTCGCGCCCGTCCTCCACCCGCCGTCGATCCGCGTCTTCGAGGACCAGCGAGTCTTCTCGTTCGCGAACCCGGCCGCGATCGTGCCCCCGCGAGCACGGGTGGCGCAGCGCGGGCCGGGTGACGACGCCCCACGAGGGAAGTTGCACGTCCTCCCCAGGCTCGCGGCGGTCGTGGGCGCCGAGCAGGAGCTCGCCGGCTGGACGCTCTTCGCGGACTGGCGCAGGGAGGGGGTCGCCGCCCCGAAGGATCGCGACTTCGCGCTCGGGCTCGGTCCCCTGGTCGGGACCGCTGACGGCCTGGACCCGGACGGGCTTTCCGCCATCGTCCTCGTGGACGGTGACGAGCGCCTGGGAGGGCGCTTCGCCGGGTTCGACTGGGCGCGGGCGCGCGACAGGGCCGCCGCCGGGACCACGCTGCGTCCCGGCGACCTCCTCGCCGGGCCCGCGCTCGGCGTCGTCGACGGCCTCGCCGCGGGAGACGGCATCGAGATCGCCGCGGACGGCCTCGGCACGCTGCTGCAGCTCGTCTCGTGAAGGTCGTCCTCGACTGGGACGGGACCGTCACCGAGATCGACGGCCTCCACCTCGTGCTCGAGCAGTTCGGAGATCCGCGCGTGTACGACCGGGCCGAGCGCATCCTGGGCCGCGGGGCGACCCTGCACGAGGTCATCGCGCTCGAGTTCCGGAGCGTGCGCGCGCCGCTCGCCGATGTGGTCGGCTGGGTCCTCGAGAACGTTCGCGTCCGCGCCGGGTTCGCCCGGTTCGCCCGGCGCCACCGGCCGCTCGTCGTCTCGAGCGGGTTCCACGAGCTGATCGAGCCCGTGCTGGCGCGCGAGGGGGTCGAGCTCGAGGTGCGCGCAAACCGGCTCGACCCCGACCCCGACGGCTGGGAGGTCGTGTTCCGGAGCGAGGCGGCGTGCGCTGTGTGCGGGCAACCGTGCAAGCGCGCCGACGTCGCCGGGCTCGGATCCTTCGTGTACGCCGGCGACGGGCACTCGGACCGCTGCGTCGCGCTCGCGGCCGCCCGCGTCTTCGCCCGCGACGGGCTCGCACGCTACCTCGCCTCCCTCGGCGTGCCCTTCGAGGAGCTGACGGACTTCGACGCGTTCCACCGGGCGCTCGCCGAAGGAGGGTCGGTCCCGCCTCGAGCGCCGAAGCGGCGGCGGTAGCCGCTCAGCGCCGGAGGCGCCTCCACCGGCGCGTCGCCTCGCGCAGGCGAGCGGCGAGCTCCGGCGTCAGCTGGCCCGGCTCGAGGCGCCAGCTCCAGTTTCCGGAGAGCGTCGCGGGGGTGTTCATGCGCGCCTCGCTCCCGAGGCCGAGGAGGTCCTGCGCCTGGACGATCGCGAGGCGCGAGCGCGACGAGAGCGCCAGCTCGACGAGCACCCACGAGGGCTCGATCGCCGCGATGCCGGCCCGCGCCCGTGCCTCGTCGGTCCGCGCGCGGACATCGTCCGGCTGCACGCGCCACCAGCCCGCGGCGGTGTCGTTGTCGTGCGTGCCGGTGTAGACGACCGCGTGCTCCCGGTGCCTCGGGAGCGAGTGCAGGCTCGACCTCGCGCCGAAGCCCCACTGCAGCACGTGCATGCCCGGGAGCCCGAGCTCCGCGCGCAGCCGGTGCACGGGGGGCGTGACGTGGCCGAGGTCCTCGGCGATCGCGGGGAGCCGCCCGAGCGCACCCGTGACGGTGTCGAAGAGCTCCTTGCCCGGCCCACGCCGCCAGCGGCCGGCCTTGCCGGTGCGGTTGCCGTGCCGGATCGCCCAGTACGCGACGTAGCCGCGAAAGTGGTCGAGGCGGACGATGTCGAAGAGCTGCAGCGAGCGGCGGAAGCGCTCGATCCACCACCGCTGATCGTCGGCCCACAGCTCCGCCCAGCGGTACGTCGGGTTCCCCCAGAGCTGCCCCGTGGCCGAGTAGGCGTCCGGCGGCGCGCCGGCGTCGAGCGCGAGGTCGAAGTACGCGGGGTGGGCGACGACGTCGGCGCTTGCGCGCGAGACGTAGAGCGGGAGGTCGCCGACGATCGACACCCCCCGCTCGTGCGCGTACCGTCGCAGGGCACCCCACTCGCGGTCGAAGCGGGCCTGTGCGGCGAGCTCGCCCGGGTCTTCCGCGAAGGCGAGCCAGTCCTCGATCCAGTAGGCGTGGCGGCGCCGGAAGTCCTGCTGCTCCCGCGCGCTCGGCGTACGTCCCGCGCAGGCGGCCAGCTCTCCCCAGCCCGCGAACGCGGAGGAGGAGGCGTACGGGGAGCCGAGCGCGTCCGGCGGACCCAGGGGGAGCACCTGCCAGAAGGACTGGCCGGCCTCGACGAGCCAGTCCACGAACCGGTACGCCTCCCGTCCCAGCCGTCCGCCGGGGAGCGACGTGGGGTGGAGGACGACGCCGCTCGCGCGCGGCAGGCGATGAGCCTCCCGCGACGCGGGACGTCGACCCGACTCGGGGTTGCGCGCGCTCAGCCCGCGCGACCGCCGGCGGCGAGCGGGGCGCCGACGCCCCAGACGCGCTCGAGGTAGTCGTCGAGCATGCGGGCCGTGGTGAAGCGCGGGCCGCAGGTCACGAGGGCGCGCTTCACGAGCTCGCACCACCCGTGCGGGACGCCGTCCTGGCCGCGAGCGTGGAAGAGCGGGACGACCTCGCGCTCGAGGAGGTCGTAGAACGCCTGCGCGTCGTGCTCGTCCACGGCCTCCGAGTCGCCGCCCTCGTCGGCAGGGATCGCCCACCCGTTCGACCCGTCGTACGCCTCTGCCCACCAGCCGTCGAGGACGCTGAGCTGGAGCGCGCCGTTGAACGTCGCCTTCATGCCGCTCGTCCCGCTGGCCTCGAGCGGGCGGCGCGGGAGGTTCACCCAGACGTCGCATCCGGCGACGAGCTCGCGCCCGACCGCGAGGTCGTAGTCCTCGAGCACGACGATCCGCTTCGCGAGCTCCGCCGACCCGCGCTTCAGGGCGAAGACGTCCCGAAGCGCGTTCTTCCCGTCCTCGTCGCGCGGGTGAGCCTTCCCGGCGACGACGAGCTGCACGGGCGGGTCGCCCGCGAAGATGCGCGTCGCGCGCTCCGGGTCGCGGGCGAGCAGGTGGACTCGCTTGTACAGCGCCAGGCGCCGGGCGAACCCGAGCGTCAGCACGCCGGCGTCGAGCGTCGTCGCCGCGCCGCGCACGTACTCGATCTCCTCGCCTCGCTGCAACCGGTCGTGCTCGCTCTTCCGGCGCACGTACGAGATGAGCCGCTCGCGGGCGCGGCAGCGGGCGTCCCACAGCTCCGCGTCCGGGATCGAGAGCACGGGCTCCCACGTCGCCGGGTCGCCCGCCCGCCGGTCCCAGCCCTCGGCCAGATGGCGGTCGAAGAGGTCCCGGAAGGGGCGCGAGAGGAAGGTCGGCAGGTGGGCGCCGTTGGTCACGTGCCCGATCGGGACGTCGTCCTCCTCGAGCCCCGGGAAGAGCGGCTGCCACATCCTCCGCGCGACCCGCCCGTGCAGCTCGCTGACCGCGTTCCGCGCGCGGCTCACCCGGATCGCGAGCTGGCTCATGCCCGGGGCCTGGTCGCCATCCCCGGGCGCGGTCCGGAAGAGATCGAGGAACGACTCCTCGTCCAGGCCGAGCCGCCCCGGGAGCTCCGGCACGGCGGCGAGCAGCTCGTCACGCGCGTACGTCTCGTTGCCCGCGGCGACCGGTGTGTGCGTCGTGAACACGAATCGCTCGCGCACCCGCGCGAGCGCCTCCTCCGCCGAGAGCCCTTGCTCCACCTCCCCGGCAGCGACCTCGAGCGCGGCGAGCGCGGGGTGGCCCTCGTTCAGGTGGAAGAGGCCGGGCTCGACACCGAGCGCGCGCAACGCGCGGACGCCGCCGATGCCGAGCAGGGCGTACTGGGCGAGGCGGAGAGAGCGCTCGCCCTCGTACAGCCGGGAGGTGTACCAGCGCTGTACCTGGTCGTTCTCGGGCACCTCCGAGTCGATGAGGAGGAGCGGCACGCGGCCGACGTCCACGCGCCAGAGCTGGAACCACGTGGGGCGCCCGAAGATGTCGACGGAGAGCTTGAGCGGCGCGCCGTCCACCGAGACGCGCGCCATGGGCAGGCTCTTCGGGTCGTTCACGACCCAGTACTCGAGCTGGCGGCCGGAGAGGTCGAGCCGCTGCCGGTGGTAGCCGCGGCGGTAGAGGAGCCCGACCGCGACGAGGGGGAGGCCGCGGTCGCTCGCCTCCTTGAGCGTGTCGCCTGCGAGCACTCCGAGCCCGCCCGAGTAGATGGGCAGCGAGGCGTGGACGCCGTACTCGGCGCACAGGTACGCCACGGGACCCCTCCCTTCGTGCCTCGTGCCGGGCGGCGTGCCGAGCTCGGACGCGACCCGCGCGGCGAGCTCGCGGACGCGCTCCTTCAGCTCGACGTCGCGGTCGGCGTGCGCGCGGGTGGAGGGCCAGAGGTCGGAGAGGAACCGGACCGGGTTCCCGCCCGAGAGCTCCCAGCGGTGCGGGTTGATCTCCCGGAAGACGTCCTCGCCGCCCGGGAGCCAGCTCCAGCGGTAGTTGTACGCCACCGCGGCGAGCGGCTCGAGGCCCTCGGGCAGCTGCTCGGCCAGGTCGGCCGCGCGCGCCGCCACGTCGGCCGCGCCGGCGACGTTCCCGAAGTCTGTGGTCGTATCCTCCATGCGAGCCGGCGAGCGCCGCGCGTCGTCCAGCCTAGCGCCGGGCGTACCGCCTCGGGCTCAGGTGTCGGTGCCGTCGTGCTCACGGTCGGCCTCGTCGAGCCCGAGCTCCTCGCGGACTCGGGCCGCGTCGCCGTCACCTGCGCCCTCTCCGCCCTCGAGCACCCGCTCGCGCGTGTCCGCCTCGTCCTCGGCGTCGGGCGCGTCGAACGGGTCGTGTCGCGGTGAGATCGAGCGGTCTCCGTCGGGAATGCCGACCATCGATCCGAGCTTCCCGGCGCGGGTGAAGGGCAAACTCCGCACGATGATCCTGCGGCTGCCCGAACCGTACGATTTCGCCCTTTCGACCGCCCGCTTCCGCGACTTCGGTACCGACGGGGCCACGGTCCTGCACGAGGGGGGCCTGCACCGGGTGGTCGCCGGGCGCGAGGTCCGGATCGAGCCCGTCGCCGGCGGCGTGCGCGTCGAGCACGCAAGTCCGGAGATCGTCCGTGAGGTCGAGCGGCTCCTCGGCCTGCCCTTCGAGCTCGAGCCCTTCCACGCCTGGGCGGCCTCCGAGCCGGTGCTCGGGCCCATCGCGGCCGCGCTCACCGGCTTCAGGCCGACGCTGCACCCGAACGCCTTCGAAGCGCTCGTCGTCGCGATCACGACGCAGCAGATCTCGCTCCGGGCGGCTGCCGCCATCCGCGGGCGCTTCGTCCAGCGCTTCGGCCTGCGCCACGAGCTCGCGTGGGAGTTCCCGACCCGGGAGCGGATCGCCGCGTCCGATCCCGCCGAGTACCCGGCGCTCGGCTTCTCGCGGCGGAAGGCGGAATACGTCGTCGGGCTGGCTCGTTCCGACCTCGACCTCGACGCCCTGGCGGCGTTGCCGGACGACGCCGTGATCGCCACCCTGACGGCGCTCCCCGGCCTGGGTCGCTGGACCGCGGACTGGTTCCTCGCGCGTCACCTCGCCCGGCCGGAGGCCTGGCCCGCCGGAGACCTGGGCGTCCGGAAGGCGGTGTCCGCCTTCTACGCGGCCGGACGGCCGCTCACCGACCGGGAGGTGCGGGCGATGGGCGCGCGGTTCGCTCCCTTCCAGAACCTGTCGGCGCACCTCCTGCTCGCAGGCGCGAGAATGGCGGGATGACGGACGCTCGACGTTCGTGCGCCGCGCCGGAGGTGAGTGGATGAGCGTCCGGCGGGCCGGCCCGGAGGACTTCGAGGCGATCGCCGCCATGTGGCGGGAGTTCGAGCACGAGGTGCCGCCGCCGATCCACGAAACCCCTCCCGACGAGGAGAAGGAGCTTGCGGAGGTGGCCGACATCCTCGCCTCCGAGCTCGCGTTCCTGGCGGAGGAGGAGGGCACCCCCGTCGGGTTCGCCCTGGCGCGGAGGCGCACCGCGACGCTCGCCACGCTCACCGACCTCTACGTCCGCCGCGACGCGCGCCGCTCCGGGATCGCGACCGAGCTCATGCGGCAGGTCCTGACGGCGCTCGGCCCACTCGGTATCGAGCACGTGGACCTCGAGGTGCAGGCGTCGAACCAGGTGGCCCGCTCGCTCTACGGCCGCTGGGGCTTCCGCGACGACGTCGTCGTCATGTCCCGCTCGCGGGCCGAGCTCGAGGCCCGCCTGGGCCGGCAGGAGGACGCCTCGTTCGGCTCGATCCACATCCAGTCCGACGACCTCGGCCCGGTCGAGCAGGCGGTCCGGCAGTTCGTGCCGCGCCTGCCGGGAAGCTCGCGGGGCTCCCTCGTCGCGCCCCCGCGGAACGGCTGGATCGCGGTGTACGACGACGTCTGCGACCGGAGCCCGGAGATGCTGAGGCGGCTGGCCCGGGAGCTCTCCGACCGCATGGGCGCCGTCGTCGTCCTGCTCGGCATCGAGCGCGAGGAGCTCGTCCGCATGATCCTCTTCGAGCGGGGGAGCATCGTCGACGAGTACCTCTCCGTCCCCGAGTTCTACGGCCCGCTCCCACCCGGCGACGTCGTCGGCCTGGCCGCGAACCCGACGGTCGTGAGCAGGTTGACGGGAGCCGACCCGGGCGACGTCAGGCGGATCGCGCGCACCGCGGAGACCCCGGCCTCGCTGCCGCCGGCGCGCGAGCTGCTCGCGGAGCTCGCAGACGCCCTCCGGTTGGAGGGGGCGGTGCACGGCTGGGCCGACGCCCCGGACCTCGCGGGCGCGGTTCGCGTGGAGCGGCCGTGAAGGTCCTCCTGCTCCACGCCTGGCCGCTCGACGAGCGCATGTGGGAGCGGCAGCTCGCGCTCCTCGCGGAGGAGGGCTACGAGGCGGTCGCCCCGCGACTCTACGGCCGCGGCGCCACCATCGACGGCTGGGCGGCCCAGCTCCTCCGCGACGACGACGACCCGTTCGTCGCGGTCGGCGCTTCGATGGGCGGATACTGCGCACTCGCCCTCGCGCGGCGCGCGCCCGAGCGCGTGCTCGGCATGGTCCTCGCGGGCTCGCGCGCGGACGCGGACACCTGGGACCGGCGGCGGGAGCGCGAGCGCCAGATCGCGGAGCTACGGACGGGCGGCAACCCCCAGCCCGTCCTCCCGAGCGAGCCGACGCCCGAGGAGCTCGCCGTCGCCCAGGAGGCGATGCGCGACCGCCTCGACCTGCGCGGCGTCGTCGCCTCGTTCGGCGGGCCTCTCCTCGTGTGCGTCGGCGACGCCGACGAGGTCGTCTCGGTCGACGAGGCGCGCGAGCTGGCCGAGAGCGCGCTCCGGGGACGGTTCGAGGTCCTCGAGGGTGCGGGGCACTTCCTCTCGACGGACGAGCCCGAGCGGTTCGACGCGCTGCTGCTGGACTTTCTCGCGCAATGGCGGACGTGACGCTGGCGGAGCTCCGCGGCCGGCTGGGGGAGCAGGGGCTCGTCCTCCTCGACGTGCGCTCGCAGCCCGAGTTCGAGGGAGCTGCGGGCGCCCACTGCGATCCCCGCCAGGGGCACATCGCGGGTGCGCGGAACCTCCCGCTGGACGAGCTCCTCGCGTGTCGCTGCGCGGAGGACGTGCGGGTGCTCGTGGGGCTGCCACCGGGGTCCGAGGTGATCGCGTACTGCCACTCGGGCAACCGCTCCGCGTTCGCAGTGCAGGTGCTCCGCGGCGCCGGCTACGACGCGAGGAACTACGTGGGCTCCTGGCACGAGTGGTCGCGGGACGCCGGGCTCCCGGGCGGCCCGTAGGCGACCCCGGGGCCTGTGCGGACCGAGCCGCTGCACGCGTCGCCGCTCGCGGTGGGGCTCCCGAGCGACGTCTTCGCCGAGATCGCGCTCATCCTCGTCGTCTCGGCGCTCGCGGGGCTGCTCGCCGAGCGGCTGCGCCAGCCGGTCATCGTCGCGTTCGTCGCCGTCGGCGTCCTCGTCGGCCCGAGCGTCCTCGGCGTCGTCGAGCCGGGCAGCGAGCTCGAGCTCTTCGCCGAGCTCGGCGTGGCGCTCCTGCTCTTCGTCGTCGGCCTCAAGCTCGACCTGCACGTCGTCCGCACCACCGGACCGGTCGCGCTCGTCGTGGGCTGCGCTCAGGTGGCGATCGTCGCCGCGGGCGGGCTCGCGCTCGCCCTCGCGTTCGGCCTCGGGTTCGTCCCGGCCCTCTACGTCGCCATCGGTCTCGCCCTCTCGAGCACGGTCATCGTCGTCAAGCTGCTCTCCGACCGCCGCGAGCTCGACGATCTCCACGGCCGGCTCGCGGTCGGCATCCTCATCGTCCAGGACCTCGTCGTCGTGGTCGCGATGATCGCCGTGGCCACGGCCGGGGAGAACGAGTCCCCTGGCTGGTCGCTCGCGAGCGTCGCCCTGCAGGGCGCGGTCCTGCTCGCGGCCCTCGGCATCCTCATGCGCTGGGTCCTGACGCCGCTCCTGCACGCGCTCGCGCGCAACCCCGACCTCCTGCTCCTGTTCGCGATCGCGTGGGCGGTCGGGGTGGCGGCGGCCGGCGAGGGAGTGGGCGTCGGGCCGGAGGTCGGCGCCTTCCTCGCAGGCTTCTCGCTCGCGTCGACCCCGTACCGGGAGGCGATCGCGTCGCGACTCGTCACCGTCCGCGACTTCCTGCTCCTCTTCTTCTTCATCGACCTGGGCTCGAGGCTGCAGCCGGGCGACGCGCTCGACCAGCTCGCGGTCGCGCTCGCGCTCTCGGCCTTCGTGCTCCTCGTGAAGCCGCTCGTCATCGTCGCGTTGCTCGGCGTCATGCGGTACCGGAGCCGCGTCGCGCTCGAGACCGGCCTCGCGCTGGCGCAGATCAGCGAGTTCTCGCTCATCCTCGGAGCGCTCGGCCTCCGCTACGGCCACGTCGAGGACGACACGGTCACGCTCCTCACCGTCGTCGCCCTGATCACGATCGCGGCGTCGTCGTACCTCCTGCTGAACGCCGAGGCGATCTCGCGCCGGTTCGCGCCGGTGCTCGAGCGGCTCGAGCGGAGGCCGCCGGCGCACGCACAGGACGAGAGCGCCCCGCCACCGGACGTCGTCGTGCTCGGGCTCGGGCGCTACGGCGAGGGCATCGTGTCCGGCCTCCGCGAGCGTGGCCTCGACGTGCTCGGCGTCGACTTCGACCCGGTCGCGCTCTCGCGCTGGGCGCAGGAGGGCGTGTCGGTGCTGTACGGCGACGCGGAGGATCCCGAGCTGGCGGGCCTGCTGCCGCTCCCCGAGTCCGGCTGGATCGTCAGCACGATCCGGCGCACGGACGCGAACCTCGCCCTGCTGCACGCGCTCTCGCACCGCGGGTACACGGGCCGGGTGGCCGTCGCGGCGCATCGGCGCGAGGAGGCCGACCGCCTCCGGCGGGCCGGCGCCGACCGCGTCCTCCTTCCCTACTCCTCGGCCGCGAAGGAGGTCGTGGAGCTCGTGTCGCGCCACGCGGTGGCGCAGCCCGCCGGGGCGGACTGAGGCTCAGGAGGCCGCGGCGGCCGCGAGGAAGGCCGCGCAGAGCCGGCGTCCGTGCTCGTTCCACTCCCCGATTCGCGCCTCCGTCTCGGCGAGGAAGCGGCCCGCCTCGTACGGGAGGTCCTCGGGATCCTCGTCGGCCCAGTCGCTCACCATCGGGAGCGTCACCTCGGCGTGGAACTGCAACCCCCACGCGTTCCCGAGCCGGAACGCCTGCGTGCAGAGGGCACTGCGCGCGAGCTCCGTGCCTCCCTCCGGGACGTCGAACGTGTAGCGGTGCCACTGGAACGCCTCGACGCGCCCGGGGAGGACGCCGAGCACCGGGTCCTCGCGGCCGCCTGCGGTCAGCTCGACCGGGAACCAGCCGATCTCGGCGTCGTCCGCCGGTCGCACGCGGGAGCCCGCCGCCCGCGCGAGCATCTGCGCGCCGAGGCAGACGCCGATCGCCGGGACGCGGTGCTCGAGCACGTCGCGCAGGAAGCGCTCCTCGTGCTCCAGCCAGCCGAAGCGGTCGTCCTCGTCCGGGTGCATCGACCCGCCGAAGACCATGATCGCGTCGTACCTGCCGGCCGGCTCGGGCTCTCCGCCGTCGGGAACGACCCAGCGCAGGAGGTCGTGGCCGGACTCCTCGACCAGCTCCTCGAACACGCCGCCCGGGACGCTCGGCCCGTGCGTGACGGAGAGCACGCGCACCGGCGTGACTCTAGTGGGGCGGCGCGTCGCCGCCCGCGCGGTTGCCGGAATGGCCGCGGAGGGTTAGGCTCCAGCGTCAGAGGGGTATCAGCACTTATGCCGATCGTCACACAGTGCACGGCGCCTGGGTGCGAGACGCTGACGATGGGGCCGCTCTGCATCGAGCACGAGGCCCCGGGAACGGCGTTCGCGACGCGGAGCCCGAGCCGACGTCAGAACAACGCCGGGTTGACGGGTGGAGGCTCGATGCCTCCGGTCGCCGCGATGCCCGCCTCGTCGAGGAGCCCACGGAGAAGGGCCGCGCTCCTCGGTGCGAAGTCGTCGCGGTTGTTGTTGAACATCCCGTAGACCTCGTCCGCCTCGCTCGCCAGTCGTCCCAGCTCGCCCACCCACTCGGCCAGCTCGGCGGCCGAGTACATCCAGTCGAACCGCCGGGACGACTTCTCCGCCTTGATGTTCCACGTTCGCACGTTGCGGCCGTGGAAGCGCACGTACGCGACCCGGTGCGTGGCCGCGGCCACGGGGGGCAGGACGTTCGACGCGCGCGTCGGAGGCGCGTCGACCGAGACATAGGCAAGCCCGTTCCGCTCGAGGAATGAAAACGTGTCGCCGCGCTCGTCCTCCTCCAGCCACGAGCGGTGGCGGAACTCGATCAGCGGGACGAGCGGCTCGAGGAGCTCGCGCACCCGGGACAGCTCCTCCTTCGCCTCGGCGGACTTGACGAAGCGGGGGTGGTACTGGAGGAGGATGCCGCGCAGCTTCCCGGAGAGCTCGAGCGGCTCGAGCGACGCGCGGAAGTCCGCGAACGCGGGCGCCTGCTCCGCCGGCTCGTGGTGCGTCATCGTCCGGTGCGCCTTCACGTGGAAGACGAACGCGGGAGGCGTGCGCTGCGCCCAGCGACCCGCGACCGCGGGATCGGGCAGGTGATAGAAGGGCGAGTCCACCTCGACCGTGTCGAAGCGCTCCGCATAGTAGCCGAGGCGGGCCTTGGCGCTGGACACGCCCCGCGGGTACCAGGACTTGAGCAGACCCTCGTCGGCGAAGCTGCACGTACCGAGGCGTACGATCGCGGCCACGGCGCGAGCATAGGGCGGCGCCGAAGCCCGTGTCCGGCGAGGCTCAGCGGGAAGCGGAGCCGGGCTCGCGCGACCGCGAGCCCGGCTCCCGACGTTCGGTCAGCGCTTGCGCACGACCCGGCTCTGCACGGTGAACCCGCTCACGGTCGGGTTGACGCACGGGACGGGCGCGAGCGCGGGCCCGAGTTGCGTGCAGAGGGGCGGCGCCGCGGCCGGAGCGGCCACCGCGCGCACGCGGAAGAACGTCCCGCTCCGGGCGCGGAAGGCGTACGAGCCGTTCGCGCGCACGCGGACCTGACCGAGGCGGCGAAGGCGGTTCGAGCGCGTGCCGCCGAGGACCGTCACCGTCCCGCCGGCGCGCGGCTGCCCGGCCTGGGTCACGCGGCCCGTCACGTTCGCGCCGCGTCCGCGCCGCCTCGCGGAGACCGTTATCGCCCCGGGGGCGAGCGCGGCCGGAGCGGCGATCGTCCCGGCGACGTTGACCGTTCCCACGCCCGGGTTGTACGGCGTCCAGAAGGAGACCCAGGCGCCGAGCGCGACCCGGCCGAAGACGCCGCGCACGGTCGCGTCGACGAGGTACGCCTTCGCGCCGAGCGGCTGCCTGCCCGGCGTGCCCGGCGGCAGGTCGGGTGGCCGCAGGCAGACCTGGATGTAGGCCGGCCCGAGCGCCGTCTGCGGCCCCGCCGTCGGGACGAGGAACGCGGGCACGGGGAGGTTCTGGCCGGCGGCCGAGAGCGCGAGGATCCACGTCGCGAGCGGCTGTGCCCCCTGCAGGCAGGCCGCCTGGTCGGTCGGGGACACCTGGCCGGGAGCGGCCACCACGATCGGCCCCTCGAGCGGGACGTCCGCGTTCGCGAGGTCGATCGCCTTCGCCACGACGCGGACCGTCCCGAGCGCGGTCCCCGGCGCCTGGTTCGTCGTCAGCGCCGTGCCGGCAGGCGCGACGATCCGGACGGCCGCGGTCGGATCGTCGTCGGGGTTGCCCGTCGCCTGGATGCGCACGCCGTTCGCGGTCTGCGTGACCTCGAGCTTCGCGGACGTGTAGGCGGCGAGCGCCGACGGGACGGTTGCGAGCGCGGCGAGCGCCCCGAGCGCCGCCACGGATGTCCAGATTCGTCTCATTCCCACGCCTCCTCGCTGAGAGTCCGGCACCGAGTGTTGCACGCTCCGGGCGCGCGGGCGGCTTATCATCGGCCGCGTGTCCGGCCTGCTCCGCGCCGCTGCGAGCGTGCCGGTCGCGGCGCTCCTTCTCCTCGGCTCGGGCTGCGGCGGCGACGGTGGGGCGCAGGAGCCGTCGCCGGCGCGTGAGCCGCTGCGCGTCCTCTTCCTCGGGAACAGCCTGACCGCGACGAACGACCTTCCCGCCGCCGTCGCCTCGATCGCCGAGGAGTCGGGTCGCCGCCCGCTCGAGGTCCGGTCGGTCGCGCCCGGGGGCGTGAGCCTCGAGGAGCACTGGAGCTCGACCGGCGCGCGGGAGGCGCTCGCCTCGTCTCGATGGGACGCGGTCGTTCTCCAGCAGGGACCGTCGTCGCTTCCCGAGAGCAGGGTCCACCTGCGCCGGTGGGCGAGCCGCTGGGCGGACGAGATCCGGGCGCACGGCGCCCGCCCCGCTCTGCTGACGGTCTGGCCGGAGGAGGAGCGCCGGTCGGCCTTCCCGGACGTGCTCGACTCCTACGCGGCAGCGGCCTCCGCGGCCGACGCCGAGCTGCTCCCCGCGGGCGCCGCGTGGCTCGCCGCGTGGCGTCGCGACCCGGGCCTGGAGCTGTACGGCCCGGACGGGCTCCATCCGAGCCGGCAGGGAACGGCGCTCGCGGCGCTCGTCGTCTACGCGGGGCTGACGGGTGCGCGCCCTGCGGCCCTGCCCGTGCCCGGCGACCCGGAGAGCGCGGCGGCGCTCCGAGAGGCGGCGGCCGAGGCGCTCGCCCGACGCTGAGTCAGCCGCGCGCGTGCAGGAGCGGGCTCGCCCGCACCCACTGCTCGTTGTCGTAGCGGTAGAGGTAGACGTGCTCGAGCGGGCGGTAGTCCTTCCGCGAGGTCTGCAGGCGGATCCCGGGGAGGAGGAAGGGGTTGTCGGGCAGGTCGAGGCTGCGCGCGGCGCGGAGGAGGGACGCGCGCGTCAGGTTCCGCCCCGCCTTCCGCAGCGTCTCCACCATCGTCCAGGCGACGGTCATGCCGTACCAGTGGTAGACGTCGCTCGGCCGCCCGTTCGGGTTGTGCCTTCGCATGATCGAGCGGTACAGGGCCACGGCCCGATCCTTCGCCCAGACCGGGTCGTTCGGGTTCTTCACGAAGGCGATGGAGAGTGCCCCGCGGGTCAGCTCGGGGGCGTTCGTGCGCGCGATCGCCATGATCCCCGGCTCGATCGAGACGGAGGCGACGTACAGGCGCGGCTTCCAGCCGAGCCGGTGCGCGGAGACGATCGCCTGGACGAAGAACTTCGGCGTCGCGAAGAGCATGAGAGTGTCCGCCCCGGATGCCTTCAGCGTCGCGACCTGCGCGCCGACGTCCGCGGCCGTGAACTCGTACGCCTGGCGGGCGACGACCCGCGGTCCCTTCCCGGCAAGTGCACGCGTCAGGCCCGTGAGCATGTCACGGCCGAGATCCGTGTTCTCGTACAGGACGGCCACGCGGGCGCGCGGCCGCGAGCGGACGAGCGTCTTGCCGTATACGCCCCCCTCGCCCCGGTAGCTCATGAGGAACCCCATCGTCCACGGGTAGCGGGCGTGGCCGCGGCCGATCGCCTGCGAGCCGTCCCCGGCGAAGAGCTGGGGCACCTTGTGCGCGTTCAGGTAGTCGCGCACGGCAAGGCTGTTGGCCGTGCCGAGGCCGCTGAAGATCGCGAACACGCGGTCCTGCTCCACGAGCCGTCGGGTCAGCTGGACGGTGTTGGCCGGGTTGTACGCGTCGTCGTAGTAGACGTACGAGATCTTCCTCCCATGGACGCCTCCACGGGCGTTCACGTGGTCGAAGAACGCCCTCGCGCCCGGCGCGACAGCGCCGAAGGCCGCGGCCTCTCCGGTCAGGGGAACGGTGCCGCCGAGGAGGACGCTCGTCGACGTGACACCCGGATCCGCCGTCGGGCGCGCGCCCGCCCCCGCGCCGACGACGAGCGCGGCCGCGACCGCGAGGAGCGCGAGGCCGCGGAGTGCGCCGCGGCGCATTGCACGTTGCCTCCCGGCCGCGCCTCGGGCGGTGCCTGCGCGGGTCACCTGGTGCCCGACGGCCTGGTGACGGGCATGCGCAGGCCCGGCAGCGAGAGCACGGCGGTGCCCACGCGGACG
>Ga0075313_1000020_pt1 | contig 33801 bp, 41 predicted proteins | sample MayberryNE_Catta_3_FD_120051 | JGI IMG/M metagenome (GOLD analysis project Ga0075313, IMG submission 120051) | Natural and restored wetland microbial communities from the San Francisco Bay, California, USA, that impact long-term carbon... | ecosystem: Environmental > Terrestrial > Soil >...
GACCAGGTCTCGACGTGGTCGGTTCTCCGGCAGAGCTGCGAGCCGAGGTCGCCGGTTGGCCTCGTAAATCAACCGGCACCAAAGCAAGTGCGAACAAGAACGAACTCGCACTCGCCGCCTAGTCGTAACTAGGTAAGGCGACGCCGACCCGGATTCGGCCCGAGATCCGGGAGCCGGCGCCAACGATCGGGCTCGGCGCCGAGGGAGAGCCAATCGCCCGGAGCGCGACACCGAAGGATGGCTGGCCCGTCGGTTGGTCGTCCGCGAACCGGCCGCCGGGCGAGATCAAGCGCGGACTACGCTCGTAGATGCCCTGACCGGTGCGGCCGCGGACGCGGGTTCGATTCCCGCCGCCTCCACTAAATCCCTCATTTGCAGGGATAACGCTCGTTCGGTCGGGAATGGTTTCTCATGCGACGTGCAAGCGGACGCCGCTTCGTCGCGCTCTACGGGATAGTCACGAAGCTCGGCTCGATGATCTGGGCACGTGTCTCGAGCGGACCGACGGACTTGCCGGTGCGGAGGTCGATCGCATAGCGAGTCTCGAGCGTGGTGTCGACATACAGGTAGACGCCGGTGGCGCGGGCCACGGTCACGTGGGTGCCCTCGAGCAGGTGGAGACGGCGGCTGCCGTCAGGCCGATAGACGCTCAGACCATCCGGGCCGCCCGTCCACGCGGCGATGCCATAGCGGGTCGCGATTGCACCGGTGATGCCGCCCGCGATCGCGTGTGTGGTCCAGGTACGGGTGTCGATCGTGCCCAGGCCGTCCTCACCCCAGACAGCAATTCGGCCAGCGCCCGCCCAGGCTGCTTCGAACGGACGGCCATTCAACTCGGCGCTGCGGTAGTCGACGACGGGCTTGGCACTCGACGCGCGGCTGATCCTCGCTATCTGCCCAGCAGTCGTGACGACGAAGACGCGGTCGGCGAGCACGTCCGCAACGACCTGGAAGCGGGCATCGTCGGGCATTCCCGCAAGGTCGATGTACGGATCGATCGCGGAGTCTCCTCGCTCATGGGGCCCGAGGACGATGCCATCGGGGTTGTCGGACGTCAGCACGACACGGGTCCGCAACGCCTGATCGACCGCGAAGTTGTCGAAGGTGTCGGTGCTCCCGCCTGGATACCGACGCGGGTCGTTCGTCCATGCGACGTCCACTTCGTCGCCGCACACTCCGCCGGGGACTCCTCCCGATGCGCATGCGAGCACCGCGCTGACGACGAGCGCGGGGGATCGTCGACTGACCCCTTCGCCACGGAGCCAGTACAGCTCTTCTGCATGGACGTCCCTCACCCGTCGCAGCACTCGACCGGTAGCTGTGTCGACGATCAGCAGCGACTGGCCCGAGTCGCCGCCGACGACGACGGCGACGCGCGAGCCGAGAGGCGAGAGCGCGGCAGGATTGTTCGGCGACCACGCCGCAAGCGTCCGCGACCACCCGGGACGCGCCGGCTTGAGCGTCCGAGCATCGAGGAGGACCAGCCGTGCGGGCTTCGTCGCCGTGATCGCCACGACCCGTCCGGGCTTCGTAGCCGTGTGGCCGGCTGTCGAGGCCGCCACAGAGCCGCCGGTCGCAGTCGCAAGGAGGACCGAGACGAGACCTAGAAGTGGCGCGCTCTGTCGCGGGGGTCTCAACCCGCTCATCTTCGTACGTGCGAGGCGCCCAGTCCAGCCATCCAGTTCGACGTCTGTGCCACCCTCGCCCGCAAAGGACTCCGGTGATGCGGGTGCCTTCGTCCCGCTCGCGAGCTTTCGATCGGACGCGGAAGGGGCCGCAAGGCGGTCTCGTGGCTTCGTCGGTGCGGGGATTTACGCGTCGTTCGAGCCCATCGCCTCCACTCGAGCCCGCCCAACGGCGCGACCTGGCCGCCCGCTGTCGATGAGACTCACGACGTGGCGATTCCGGTCGGCGACGGTGTGTTCTCCTCGACGTGGCTCAGCAGCGTGCTCGAGGGGGCCAACGAGTGGCCACACGGTTCGGTGCGAGTACGCAGCACAATGCGGATCGGTGCCGAGCATGGCCTGAGCGGACGAATCCATCGTGTGACGGTCGAGACCGAGCGCGGTGGGCAACGATCGATCGTGGTCAAGCAGGAGACCGCGGCTGCGGTCGTGCTCGAAGACATCTCCCCCGCTGAGCAGGGGGATGTGCTCCACGGGTGCACCGCCGACCAGGCCGGGGCCGTCATTCGTGTTCTCGCTCGGCTGCACGGCGGTTCCGCGAGTGTCGTCGACGGCCCCGGCGAGGCTGATCTGCCTCGTTGGACGGCGCACCCCATGGAGTCGGAACGCTGGCGCAATCGGCTTGGGCGAGCAAGCGAGCGGTTCCCGGAGATCTTGGGGCCGCGTGTGCTGTCGCTGCTCGATCTGCCAGAGAGCGTCGTGGACACCGGGCGCGTGCTTCGCGAAGAGCAGTCCTCGTGGCTTCAGGTCGATGCGCATCTCGACAACACGCTCTTTCGACCGGACGGCGCGGTCGTATTGCTCGACTGGTGCAACGCCGCGATCGGACCGCCGGTCCTCGATCTAGCCCGCTTCCTCATCGAGGGGGTTGTCGAGCCCACTCGACGTTATCGAGTCACCGCGCTCCTGTCCCTCTACAGGGACGAGCTACGCCGGCTCGGAGTCGGACACGTTTCGGTCGGGGAGCTCGAGTCGGGCTTCGAGCTCGTCCTGCTGCCTCTGCTTCAGGGTGCGATCGGCTGGGCCGGCCGCGATGATCTGGAGCTTGGCACTCGCGCGAGCACGGTCTGCGAGAGCTTCCTTCGAAGCATGTGCGGCTGGGTCCTTGGCGACGATCCTGGGTCGAAGCGGGAGAGCAAGGTGCTCTGACGAAGACGCGCGGGCGGACGCTGGCCGAGAAACGACTAGGTCGCGGTTGCCCTCGCCCCAGCGGGACGCGCAGCGGGAGAAAGGATTGGCGAGTCCCGCCTGAACCCCCAGATGGCGCAGTAGATGCCGAGGAATGCTTCCCAGATGAACTCCGGGATCACCAAGAGGCTCACCAGGCCGGTCTGATCCCACCAGTCGAAGAGCACGCCGAGGTTCCCGAACAGGAGGAGCGGCCCCCCGATCATCCCGAGCCAGGCCATGCGCCGCGGGACGAGGCCGGACTTGTACATGAGGTAGCCGAGTATCAGCCCGTTTCCGAAGGGGACGACCATTCCGGGGCCGAGCAGGAACGTCCAGTCCTTGAGCTGCGCGAGCGAGACCGCGAGGTCGGCGGCGTCAGGAGAGTCCTGGCGCAAGCTCACGGCCCCGAGCACGAAGATGATCCCGGCCGCGATGAAGACGGACTCGATGATCCGAGCAGCGACGTAGCCGATGGCCAGGGCCTCGTTCTGCCGCCTCACGATCGGGTAGAGCACAACGGCCGTTCCGACGTTTGCGATGACGAGAAGAAATTCCAAGAAGGCTCCCAGGTAGATCTCGTTGTCCTTCCCGCCACCGGCGATGTAGCCGGCCGGGTCGTCGAGAACGGATTGGAACAGAGCGAGCGCCGCAATCGACGTGATGAACGTGATGATGAACAGCACACCGAAGATCCGAGCATGCTTTTGATCGTCGGTCATCCTGACCTCCCTCGTTGGGCTCGGCTCGCGTAACGGCGCTGTTCCGCGTTGCCAGCTCCGCCAAACGTCTCCTGAGGGCCGCCTCGCTACCGGCGTCGCAGCGGCTCGTGCAGGCGTCAGCTCGCGGGCGCCGACTCGAAGAGGAGCGTGCCGTCGAGGCTCGTCACGGTGAAGGTGCGCCAGACGGAATCGCACGGCGAGGCGAGGACGAGCAGTCCGCCGTGGGCGCTCAGACGCCGGTGCGTGGTGACGAAGAGGTGCAGCGCGCTCGAGTCGACGAACTCGACCTCCCTGAGGTCGACGACGAGCTTGTCCACGCCTCGGGCGCACTCCGCGTCGATGGCCGAGCGCACGTCCGAGAGCGTGCGGAGGTCGACGGTCCCCCGCAGCGCGATGTTGACCACGTTGCCGTCTCGAGCGACGCCGGCGACGGGGCCGTTCTGGTCGGACCGACTGGGTGCCCCGTCCGACCGCGCTATCCAGTCGCGGCTCGTGTGCTTCATGCGGTATCCTTCACCGACGTATTAGAGACGATTGACTTGGCGCGTCTTGCGAGCGACGATACACGTAGCGCGTCAAGCAACATACGATAAGTTTTTCGTGATGTCAAGGGACCCAAGCAGCAAGCCGTGGCGGTTCGTCACGAACCACACCCAGGTGTTGCTCTGCATCGCTCGCGACCCTGACGTGCGCACGCGCGACCTCGCCCTCCAGGTGGGGATCACCGAACGAGCGGCGCAGCGAATCGTCGCCGATCTCGCCGAGGCGGGGTACATCGACATCACGCGTGTGGGGCGCAGGAACCACTACGCCATCAACGGCGAGACGGCGATGAGGCACGTGGCGCAGGAGGGCCGCGATGTCGGTCGGCTGCTCGACCTCCTGAAGCTGGATCCGCTCTCTCGCGAACCCCGGGAGTCGTAGCCCGCCCGTCGCTGCCGCCTGCTCTCGCCCGAGCGCGAACAGCACGTGCGCGGTGCCCGTCTCGAGCACCCTCGCCAGGTCCGCAGCCTAGATGCCGGTGTTGCGCGCGACGTGCTCGAGCACGGCGTCGAGCGGGCGCGGGACCTTGTTTGCGTCGAGCGCGTCAACGAGGAGTCGCCCGTAGCGCACCTTGCGGTTCGTCATGAACCCCCGGAGCTGCTGCTCGTGCGCACGGTGCCGGTGCGCCTCCTGCTTCTGGTACGTGCGGAACGAGCGAAGCTCTCCCTGCTCGGCGAGGAGCCGCTCGACGGCATCGGCGCCGAGGGCCCGGATCAGCTCGTCCTCGAGGTCGGCGTCGCACACGTAGAACCCGAGCCGCTCCATGTCGGCTCTCGTGAGGTCGGAGCCGAGGCCGGCGCGCTCGAGCGCCCGGCCGAAGCTGCGCTCTTCGCCGGCGTCGCACAGCCCGGCGAGCCGCACCCGCCGGTCCTCGAGCGCCAGCCTGGCCAGGAACGGCCCGAGCGCCTGCGCGCCGCCGATCGGGACGATGGCGACGCCCTCCGCGGCGAGGTCGCGCCCGCGCCGTTCCGCGAGCGCTTCCAGCGCGGCGCGGTCGCTCAGCCCCTCGACGACGACGACCGCACGGACGCCGGTCGGCAGGATGAGGAGCTCGTGCACCGGGAGAGCGTAGGCCCGAGCTAGCGGCGCCGTCCGTCCAGGCGGATCGTCCACGGTTCGACCGACTCGACCCGAAGATGGCTCCCGGACCAGGGATCGCGGGCGAAGGTCGCGCGGATCGCCGGCTCGGACTCCGCCTCGACCGCGTGCACGACCCGGAACTCGTCCGAGAGGGGTCCGCCGAGGACGAGGAAGCCGCGGTCGACGAGGTCGTCCATGAACGCGGCGTGCTCCTCCCAGCCGGACTGCTCCTCGAGCGGCTTCGTCCGGTCGTACTCCGGCCCGGAGCGGTGCAGCGTGACGTGGAACATCGCCACGCTCGTCTTTCTACCCGACGGGCGTCGTCACGCCGAACGGATCTCCGGCTCCGCTTGACGAGGGAAGGGCGGAGGGTCCACGCTTGACCTTAGCCTCGTGCTCCGCCTCCTCGCCGTCCCGCTCGCAGCCGTCGCACTGCAGCCCTTCGCCTCGTCGATCGAGCCGATCGGGCCCTCGCTGCGGGCGAGCCTCGAGGCGCGGTACTGGCAGCCCGGGTGCCCGGTTCCGATTTCGGGGCTGCGTGTCCTGGAGGTCTCGCACTGGGGCTTCGACGGGCGCGTGCACACGGGCCAGCTCGTGGTCAACCGCGACGTGGCCGCTCCTCTTGCGACGGTGTTCCGCAAGCTCTACCGGCTCCGCTTCCCGATCCGGCACATGCGCCTGGGCCACCAGTACGGGCCGAGGCGGGCGCGTCCGGCGAACGGGGACGTCAGCGGGTCGTTCGAGTGCCGGGAGGCCGTCCCCTCGCCGTGCACGGGCGGCTCCGGGAGCGGCTCGTGGTCGAACCACGCCTACGGCCACGCGATCGACCTCAACCCCGTCGAGAACCCGTACGTCGGCTGCGGCCGCGTCCACGACCCGCGCAGCAGGCCGTACGTCGACCGCTCGCGCCTGCGCAAGGGGATGGTCACGCCCGCGGTCGTGCGCGCGTTCGCGTCGATCGGCTGGGGTTGGGGCGGCGACTGGACGGGGGCGACGAAGGACTACATGCACTTCTCGACCACCGGGCACTAGCCGGGCCGGCGCGCGGAGCGCACGCCGTACACGACGACGCCGAGGGCGAGCACTCCGAGCCCGGCCGCGACCGTCCGGAGCGGCAGCGCGAGAGCAAGCGCGCAGCAGCCGACGAAGCCGGCCACGGGCACGATGCGCGGCCACGTCCGCTCGTCGCCCGAGAGCGTCCAGGCCGAGACGTTCGCGATCGCGTAGTACGCGAGCACGGTCACGGAGCTGAACCCGATCGCCGAGCGCAGGTCCGCGAGCGCCACGACCGCGACGACGACCGCGCCGACGGCGAGCTCCGCGAGATGGGGGACGCGGCGGCGGCCGTGCACGGCGGAGAGCCGGTGCGGCAGGTCGCCCTCGGAGGCCATGGCGAAGACGGTGCGGCTGACGCCGGCGAGCAGCGAGAGGATGACGCCGAGCGACGCGACGGCAGCACCCGCGCGGACGAGCGGCTCGAGACCGGCGGCGCCCGTCTCCTCGACCGCCAGCGCGAGCGGGGCGGAGGCCCCCGCGAGCCGCTCCGGCCCGAGGACTGCGAGCACACCGACCCCCACGGCGGCGTACAGCGCGAGCGTGACCCCGAGCGCGATCACGATCGCGCGCGGGATCGTCCGTCGCGGGTCGCGTACCTCCTCGCCGAGGGTTGCGATGCGCGCGTAGCCCGCGAAGGCGAAGAAGAGGAAGCCTCCCGCGGCGAGGATGCCGTGCAGCCCCGTGTCCGGCCAGAGCGGCGTCAGCCGGCCGGCGTCCGCGTCGCCGTCCAGGACGCACGCGCCGACCACGAACGCGAGCGTCGCCACCACCGCGGCGACGATCACCTTCGTGATACCGGCGGTCTTCGTCACGCCGAGGTAGTTGACGGCCGTGAGCGCGACAACGGCTGCGATGCCGAGCGGCCGGGCGGCAGAGGGCGCGACGTAGGAGCCGAACGTGAGCGCCATAGCGGCCAGGCTCGCGAGCTTGCCCACGACGAACGCGAAGCCGGCCAGATAGCCGAAGAACGGACCGAGCCGCTTGCGGCCGTACACGTACGTGCCGCCGGACTCGGGGTAGAGCGCTGCGAGCTGCGCGGACGAGATCGCGTTGCAGAACGCCACCGCGCCGGCGAGCACGAGGCCGACGAGGAGGCCGGATCCCGCCGCTTCCGCAGCCGGCGCGAAGGCGACGAAGACGCCGGCGCCGACCATCGAGCCGACGCCGAGCACGACGGCGTCGAAGAGGCCGAGGCGCCGGGCGAGGCGGGTCGACGGGTCAGTCCGCGGCATGCGCGGGAACAAAATCTCGACGGCACTCGTCTATCCAGATAGGACGCGCGGGCATGCCCGGGCGTTGACGCCCGCGTCCGCGGGCTTCTGCCGAACGAGGGAGGTACAGGATGGCGCTACGCATCGGGGACACGGCTCCCGACTTCACCGCCGAGACGACCGAGGGCGAGATCTCGTTCCACGACTGGATCGGAGACTCCTGGGCGGTGCTCTTCTCCCACCCGAAGGACTTCACTCCCGTGTGCACGACGGAACTCGGGTACATGGCGAGGATCAAGCCGGAGTTCGACCGTCGGAACGTGAAGATCATCGGGCTCTCGGTCGACTCCACGGGCGACCACGAGGGCTGGGTCCGAGACATCGAGGAGACCCAGGGCGCCGCTCCCAACTACCCGATCATCGGAGACGCCGACTTCGAGGTCTCGAAGGCGTACGGGATGCTCCCGGCCGAGATCGGCGGAGAGGCGTCCGATCGCACGGCGGCCGACAACCAGACGGTCCGCAACGTCTTCGTCGTGGGCCCGGACAAGAAGGTCAAGCTCATCCTCGTCTACCCGATGACGACCGGCCGGAACTTCGACGAGGTGCTGCGCGTCATCGACTCGCTGCAGCTTACGGCCGCGCACAAGGTGTCGACGCCGGTCAACTGGCAGCAGGGCGACGACGTGATCATCGCCGGCTCCGTCTCGTACGACGAGGCGAAGGAGCTGTTCGGATCCTGGGAGGAGCCGAAGCCGTATATCCGCATCGTGCCGCAGCCGACGGCGGCGTAGCTTCGACCCCGAGCGCGTCAGGGCCAGCGGGGCGACCGCGGCCCGGCGCGCTCGATGCCGGTCCAGTCGGTCCGCGGCGGCGCGAACACGTCGATCACGACGGCGCCCTCTGCCCCGGCCGTCACCTCGTGCGGCACGTTCGGGGGGATCCGCCACGTCTGGCCGGGTCGCAGCTCGCGCGACTCGTCACCGACACGGAACTCGAGCGACCCGCCGAGCACCATCCCGAGCTGCTCGTTCTCGTGTGCGTGCTCGCGGACGACGCTGCCGGGATCGAGCTCGACGACTGCGAGGCCCACCCGCTCTCCGTCCACGACCCGCGCGACGACGCCGTCCCAGATGGCCAGCGGGTCGAGGTCGGCGAGGTCGTCGAACGCGCTCAGGCGGAGCTCCGCGAGGTCGGCGTCACGGGCGCAACGTATCCCGCCTGCCCCGCACGGGCAAGGATCAGGATGCTCGCTCGAGAAGCTGGGAGACGAGCTCCTCGGCCTCGCTCGCGACCGTCACGTGGATGGCCGCGGGCTCGCGGACCCACGCGATGAGGCCGCGCGCCGTGAGGTCGTCGAGCACGAACTGGAAGGCCTGGGCCTGCTCGCCCGACTCGTAGCGGCGGCGGACGTCGAACGCGTACCCGGTCGTGTGCAGCGAGTAGCGGTGGGTCGCCTCCGGGTTCGTCGCCCGGAGGAGGCCCTGGTACTCGTCGTCGCGCACGGTGCTCGTGACCTGCAGCGGGCGTGACGCTCCGCTCAGCTCGCGCACCCGAGAGCCGACGTAGACGAGGACCGCGAGCGCCTCCGCGCGCAGCCCGCGGTAGAGGCCGCGTGGGCGGCCGAGGCGGCCCGCCAGCTCGCCCATCGACGGGTCGACCGTGAAGCCGAGACGCGTCTCGTCTGGCGGCAGCGGATGCAGCACGCCGTCGTCCCAGGCCCGTTGCAGATCAGCGCCGTCCGCGAAGCGCTCGGTCGCGAAGGGCGGGTGGAGGGCCTCCTCGGCGCTCGCCTTCGCCGCGTGCAGGAGGTCGAGCTCCGCGAGCCGCTCGGGGTCGTCGCGGTAGAGACGCATGATCTCGGCCGCGGCCAGGACGCGCCAGTAGTACGTCGGCGAGTCGTCGCCGAGCCGGGCGAGCAGGCCGTGTGCCGGCGCGTTCCGGTCGGGCGCGGTGTCGAAGAACACCCGCGCCCAGGACAGCTCCTCGTCCTCGACGAGCTCGGGGACGGGCACCTCCCCCTCGGGCGCGGCGTAGAGGCGGAGCACGTTCGTGAGGTTTCCGATCCCCATGTGGTACGAGACGACGGCGAGGTCCTCGCGGCCCAGGCGCTCGCGCGCTGTCGTCAGGTAGCGCACGGTGCCGGCGAGGGCCTGTCCGGGGTCGAAGCGGGCGTCGACCGCGCGCCGCCGTGCGCGCAGCCGCTCGGCGAGAGCGAGGTCGCCCCGGCGCTCCGCGCCCGCGATGCGCACGGTCAGGGCGCGGCTCCGGTCCAGGTCGACCGGCATGGCGAGGAAGTTCTGCGCGGTCTCGGCGAGGATCTGGGTGAGCCCGGAGGCCGCGACCGGGTCGTCGCCGGCGATGACGTCGGGCCGGCCTCCGCTCTCGAGGAAGACGACGGCCTCGACGAGGTCGGCCTCGAAGTCGCTTCCCTCGACGGCCGCCTCCACGAGCGGGCGGAAGGCCTCCGTCCTGCGGGCGGTCGCCATGACGCCGCCGGGGCTCTTGGCGTACAGGGCATGGCCGAGGCCGAACGCCCCGGCGCGCTCGAGGTCCTCGTCCTGCGACGACTCGTAGGCGAGGGCGTCGCCCGCGGGGAGCGGGTCGCGCGGAGCGAGGGCGCGGGTCGCCTCGTCTCCTCCCAGCGCGCGGAGGGCGACCACGGCAACGGCGACCGCGACGATGGCGAGGACGGCGAACGCCAGCAGGCGGCGGCGACGCGTCGCAGCGCGCGGCGGCCGGCTCGAGCGGTGGTCCGGAAGCGTCGCGATGACCGGGATGCTCGCACGCGGCGCAGGCGGTACGGTTGGGGCTCGCGACCCGGGAGGACGTGATCGCCCCCTTCCACGTACGACCGCGCCCGCGCCTGGCGCTCGCGCTCGTCGGCGCCTCGCTCTGGGCGGCGCTCGCCGCGGCGGGCGTCTCGAGTGCCGATCCACGTCTCGGCGCCGAGTTGAAGCGCGGCGGGCTCGTTCTCGTCCTCCGTCATGCGGCCACGGACTTCTCGAAGCCCGATCAGGACCCGGTCGTGCTCGCCGACTGCGGGACGCAGCGCAATCTCTCGGCGCGCGGGCGCATCGCCGCACACGCGATCGGGTACCACGCCCGCCGGCTCGGGCTCCGGATCGGCCGCGTGCTCGCGAGCCCCTACTGCCGGACGCTCGAGACCGCGCGGCTCGCCTTCGGTCGAGCGACGGTGAGCCGGGCGCTCCTGAACACGATCGACTCGAAGCACGACGCCCGCTGGCGTCGTCAGATCCGTGCCGTGCGGCGGCTCTTCGGGACGAAGCCGCGGCCGGGGACGCTCACCGTGCTCGTGACCCACGGAATCGTCGTGGTGGATGCCTCCGGTCTCGAGTTGCTGGAGGGGGAGACACTCGTCCTGCGGCCGCTCGGGAACGGCCGCTTCCGCCCGCTCGGCCGGATCCTGCCGGCCGACTGGCGCCTGCTCCGCGTGGCCTGACCTCGATGCCGCCCGGCGCTAGGCCTCGGCCACGAGCAGCGTCCGGCGCGCGCGGCACTCGCGGCGCACGCAGACATACGGCACGACAGCCGCGACGAAGAGCCCGCCGAAGGCGAACGCGAGCGCGTCGAACCCGCCCAGCGCGAGCGCGAGCCCGCCCACGACGGAGCCGATCAGGTAGCCGATCTGGGACGTGGCCCCTCGGATCGCGCCCACCGCCGCCTCGTGCTCGCGCGACACGTCGAAGCCGTACACCGTGCCCGAGACCGTGCGCGAGGCGGCGAGGAACGAGGCGACGGAGAAGATGGCCAGGGTCGTCACCAGGTTCGGGGTCACGGCCCAGGTGAGCGCGACGGCGACGCCCGCCGCGAGCGTCGTCTCGAGCATCGCGCGCCGGGCCTGCCCCGCATCCCGGCGTCCGCTCCAGACGTTGCCGACCAGGTACGCGACGGCGACGAGCGCGAGGCCGAGCCCCGTGACGAAGGACGAGGTGCCGTGCACCTCGGTGAGGAGCGCCCCGCTGAACACGAGCGTGCCTCCCCAGGCCGCGTTCGCGAGGGCCTCCCCGAGCGCCCAGCGCCGCGCGACCGCTCGACCCAGGAACGCGGAGAGCCGTGGCGGCGCCTGCCGCGGGTCCGGCGGGGGATCGGGCCTGCGCGCGGCGAGGGCGACGGCGGCGAGGGCGGCCGCCGGCAGCGGGAGCACGAGGAACGTCAACCGCCAGCTGACCTCGCCGGCGAGGCCGATCAGCGGCATCCCGACGATCCACGCGGCCGGCGGGCCGGCGAGGGCGTGCGCGACGACCCGGGAGCGCTGGCCAGGAGTGCTCCAGCTGGCGGTGGCGGAGACGCCGGCCGACACGAGGATCGCCGCCCCGGCCCACACCGGGGTCTGTGCGACCGTGAGCGCCGCGAAGCTCGGAGCGACAGCGCTCGCCAGCGAGCCCGCTCCCAGGAGCACCGCCCCGAGCGCCAGCAGCGACCGCTTCTGGTACCGGCCGAGCCACCGGGCGACGGCCACGGCGACCACGGCGGCGAGCGGCGCGGCGAGGATGCGGAGCTGCCCGGCGGTCGAGATGGAGACGTCGAAGTCGCGCGCGATGTCGGAGAGGATCGGCGAGAGGACGAGCAGGCCGGCCTGGCTCGCGAAGAGGACGAGGAAGAGGACGACGGAGGGGGAGCCCAGCGCCATGCGCGCACGCGCGGCTGCGCTGGCATCTGCCGGGAGCGGGAGTGCGTGACCGTGCTCGCTCACCCGGCAACCATCGTCGTTCAGCGCGCCGCCGGCCACCGCGCAGACCGGCCTCGCAGGGGTGCGGGTACCCGCACCCCGCACCCGGGCGACCGGCCAGAATTCGCTCATGGATCCGAGCACGAACGCCCGCGCGCGTGGCGTGACGATTCGAGAGCTCACGGGCGCCGACCTGCCGTTCCTGCGCGAGATGCTGTACGCCGCGCTCGCCTGGCGGCCCGATCCCGAGCTCCCGCCCTTCGAGCTCGTGATCGACCACCCTCAGGTCGTGATCTTCCACGAGGCGTGGGGCCGCGCGGGAGACGCGGGCCTCGTCGCCGAGGAGGACCGGCGTCCGGTCGGCGCGGTCTGGTGGCGGTTCTTCACGGCGGACGCACACGGGGAGGGCTTCGTCGACGAGGCGATCCCGGAGCTCGCGATCGCGGTCGTCGAGGACCGTCGCGGGCGCGGAGTCGGCCGGGCGCTGCTGGAGGCCATGCACGACCTCGGCAGGCGCCGCGGGGTCCGCCGGGTCTCGCTCAGCGTGGAGGCGGAGAACCCCGCGAAGCGGCTGTACGCGTCGCTCGGCTACGTCGACTACGAGCCGGACGACGACCTCGGGCGGATGGTGCTCGACCTCGGCGGAAGCGGCCGGCGGCCTGTTTGGAGGCCGTCCGTCCGGGCAAGCCCTCCCGCACAAGCGAGCGAGGAGGACCGATGACGACGACGCACGAGCTCCTGACGACGCACCCGCGAGAGGCGGCCTTCGACACGAGCAGGCTCGCGAGCACGATCGACACGCTCTTCGGCTGCGCGCAGAGCTGCACCTCCTGCGCGGATGCCTGCCTCGGCGAGGAGGACGTGTCCACGGTCGTCCGCTGCATTCGGCTGTGCACTGACTGCGCGGACGTATGCCTCACGACCGGGCGTGTTCTGAGCCGCCAGACCGAGACCGATCCGGCGATCGCGCGCACGCTGCTCGAGGCGTGCGTGACGGCCTGCGGTGCCTGCGCGGAGGAGTGCGAGCGGCACGCCGCGCACCACGACCACTGTCGCGTGTGCGGCGAGGAGTGTCGTCGCTGCGAGCGGGCGTGCATGGAGGCGCTGGAGGCCGTCGCGTCGTAGCTCCGCACCTCTCGCCTCCGGGGGCGGCGTAGGCTGACGCCGCCCTTCGAACCGGAGAGAAGATCTGGAGCCGCTCGTCCCACGCCCCTCAGCCGGCAGGAGCTTCCACACTCGACGCAAGGTGCGGCTCTCCGACGCCGACGCGAGCGGGCGGCTGCGCCTGGACGCGGTCGCCCGCTACCTCCAGGACGCCGCCACCGACGACGTCGACGAGACCGGCTGGGGCGCTCCGGAGCACCTCTGGGTGCTGCGCTCGATCCGCATCGACACCATCGCACCCTTCCTGCGCGACAAACGTGTCGAGGTCGTGACCTGGGGAAGCGCCTTCTCGTCGCTCGCCGCCGGGCGGCGCTGGTCGCTCTCGGGCGACGAGGGCGGCATGATCGAGGTCGACAGCGTCTGGGTCCACCTCGGCGCCGACGCGCGGCCGCGACGCATCGGGCCGGGCTTCGAGGCGTACGCGGAGGCGGCCGGGGGGAGAGCCGCGTCGACGCGCCTCGAGCTCGAGAGCCCGTCGGCGGCTGGCCTGCGCGTCCCCTGGCCACTCCGGCTGAGCGACGTCGACCGCATGGGGCACGTGAACAACGCGGCGTACTGGAGCGCCGTCGAGCAGCGCGCGCGGGAGGGAGACCCGGACCTCCGCCGCCCGATCCGGGCGCGGCTCGACTACCGCCACCCGATCGACCTCGACGAGGAGGTGGAGCTCCTCGAGCACCGCTCCGAAGGCAGGCTCGACCTTGCGTTCGTCGCCGGCAACACGGTGAAGGCGGTGGTGGTCGTCGAGCCGCTCGTCGGCGTTACGCCGTCCTGAGGTCGCGCCGCTCGACGAGCAGCGAGCCGGCCACGAGCACCGGGATCGCGACCAGCACGACGACGAGAATCCCCCACCCGCTCGAGCCTCCCTCCAGCGGAGAGGACCCGATGAGCCAGAAGGGCGACGCGACGCGGAGCGGATCGAGCCACCCTGCGATCCCGTGGAGCCCGTTCACGAGGTAGCCGCACGCCGCGAGCGCCGTGGGCAGCCCGATCGCGAGCGCCCGGCTCGACGTCGCGGCTCCGACGGCGAGGGCGAGCCAGCCGTGCAGCAGCCCGAGCGCGAGCAGCGAGCCCCCGGCGGCCCCGATCCGCCCGACCGAGAGGTCCAGGCCGACGAGCGGGTCGAGAACGAGGAGCGCGAGCCCCGCCGCGAGGGAGACGAGGAGTACCTCGGCGCCGACGGCGGCTCCCTGCGCGAGCACGGCATCGCGCCGGCGGAGCGGGTAGGCGAGCACGAGCTCGAGCCTGCCCGCGTCCTCCTCGCCGGCGAACGCGCGCGCCCCGGAGCCGATCGCGAGCAGGAGCACGAGCAGGGGCAGCATGAAGCTGAAGAGCTCGGCGTCGAGGTAGCCCGGTCCGGACGTGATGCTGCTGCCCTCGACGATGCCGAACAGCGACTTCAGCACCTCCGGGTAGCTCTCGAGCAGGTCGTCCAGATCGGGCGAGCCCTCGATCGACGGGAAGATCGCCACGATCAGCCCGATGTAGGCGACGACGCCGAGGCACCACGCAACGAGCGCCCGGCGATGGTCGCGGAGCCCGCGCCGGAAGAGCTCAGCGGCCGTGGTCGTCCTCGCGGTACAGCTCGAGGAAGATCTCCTCGAGGTCGGCCGGCTGCGAGACGAAGTCGACCACGTCGTGCTCGGCCACCGCCTTCACGAGCGCGTCCAGCGCGGTCTCGGGCGCTGAGAGGCGGACGACTGCGCCCTCGACCCCGGTGACGCGCACGCCGTCGATCCCCGCCAGTCCGGCCCCGTCGAGCGGCTCGGCGAAGGTCACGGTGACGTGCCGGAGCGAGCGCTCGCGCAGCGTGTCCACCGCGTCCACGTCGATGAGGCGCCCGCCGCGCAGGATCCCGACGCGGTCCGCTACGTGCTCGACCTCGTCCAGGGAGTGCGAGGAGAGGAAGACCGTGCGGCCGTCCTCCGCGGTCTCTCGCAGGAGCGCCCGCACCTCTCCCTGGAGGAGCGGATCGAGGCCGGCCGTCGGCTCGTCGAGCACGACGAGGGGCGGTCGGTGCATGAACGCCTGCACGAGGCCGAGCTTCTGCCGGTTTCCCTTGGAGAGGTGCCTGATCGGCCGGTCGAGGACGACGCCGAGCCGCTCGCAGAGCTCGTCTCGCAGCCGTTCGTCGACCTTGCCGCGCAGCCGGGCGAGCGACTCGAGCTGCTCGAGGCCGGTCAGCCGGTCCGCGAGCCGGAGGTCCCCGGGCAGGTAGCCCGCCTCGGCGCGGGCGGAGACGCCGTCTGACCATGCGTCGCACCCGAGCAGCGAGGCGCGGCCGCTCGTGGGCCGGATGAGGCCGAGCAGCAGGCGGATCGTCGTCGACTTGCCGGCGCCGTTCGGCCCGAGGTAGCCGAACACCTCGCCACGCTCGACCTGGAGCTGCAGGTCGACGAGGGCGCGCACGCCGTCGCCGTAGGTCTTCGAGAGGCCGAACGTCTCGATCGGCGGCGCGTCCGCCATGCGGCGATCGTAACCGCGGCGCTCCGCCGGCCCGGAGAGGTGCTCCGCTACCCTCGAGGGCATGGCCGGGGAGAGGGTCACGCGGCGCGCCTCGTTGCTCCGGCTCGGCGGGCTCGTGGCCGGGGCGGCCGCGCTGGGCGCGTGGAGGCCCGCCGACTCGACCGGAGCAGGGGAGGACGCTGAGGCGGGCACGGGACCCGCCGGTGTCGCGTCGGGCGCGGTCACCTGCGTCCTCGCGCCCGAGCAGTCGGCAGGGCCGTACTACCTGGACGACCAGAGGGTGCGCCGCGACGTCACCGAGGGCAAGCCCGGCGTGCCGCTGCTGCTCCGTCTCGAGGTCGTGGACGCTTCCACCTGCCGGCCGATCCCCGGCGCGGCGGTCGAGATCTGGCACTGCGACGCGCGCGGCGCGTACTCGGGCGTGCAGGGCGCCCGAGGAACCTTCCTGCGCGGGATCCAGCGCACGAACGTCAACGGCCTCGCGACCTTCCGGACGATCTACCCGGGGTGGTACCCGGGACGGACCGTGCACGTCCACGTCCGCGTGTCGCTCGGCGGGAGCGTCGTCCACACAGGGCAGCTCTACTTCCCGGACGCCGTCACGGACCGCGTGTACCGGCGCGCGCCGTACTCTCGTAGGCCGAACCGGGATCCGCGCAACGCCGGAGACAGCATCTACCGCAACGGAGGGAGGCGCTCCACGCTTCGGCTCGCGCGCTCGCGAACGGGCTACGTGGGCTCGATCCGCATGGGCGTGGTGCGCTCGTAGCCCGCCTTGCCGGCCCCGATCCTCCGCGGGCCGGTCGCTTTCACCTAAAACTTAGGTTCGCCTGCTTTCGTATACCGCCACAGCGACAGAGGGGAGACGGACGTGAGCGAGGAGATCGCAGGGCCCTCTCCGCAGGCCGCCCAGGCCGAGCTGGAGCAGGCCCTCTTCGAGATCCGCCGGGTCATCGCCGGTCAGGACGAGATGCTCGAGCGCGTGCTCGTCTGCCTGCTCGCGCAGGGGCACCTGCTGATCGAGGGCGTTCCGGGCCTGGCGAAGACGCTGACGATCAAGACGACCGCCGGCGTTCTCGGCGGGTCGTTCGCGCGCGTGCAGTTCACGCCCGACCTCGTGCCCTCGGACCTCGTCGGGACCCGGATCTACCGGGCCGGGGACGGGACCTTCGACACGGAGCTCGGCCCGGTCTTCTGCAACTTCCTGCTCGCGGACGAGATCAACCGCGCGCCCGCCAAGGTCCAGTCCGCGCTGCTCGAGGTGATGCAGGAGCGGCAGGTGACGATCGGACACGACACGCATCCGGTCCCCGAGCCCTTCCTCGTCATGGCGACGCAGAACCCGATCGAGTCGGAGGGCACCTATCCGCTTCCCGAGGCGCAGGTCGACCGCTTCATGCTCAAGGTCGTGATCGGGTATCCGCGCCACGACGAGGAGCTGACCGTCGTCCAGCGCCAGCTCGTCGATCCGCCCGAGCTCCGCCAGGTGCTCTCGCTGGACGAGCTGAAGCGGCTCCAGCGAGCCGTGTTCGACATCTACGTCGATCCGGCGCTCGTCAGCTACGCGGTCGACGTCGCCACGGCGACGCGCGAGCCCGCCGCGCACGGCCTCCCCGACCTCGAGCAGTACATCGCCTTCGGGGCGAGCCCGCGCGGGCCCATCAGCCTCGTGCAGGCGGCGAGGGCGCTCGCGCTCGTGCGCGGTCGCGAGTACGCGGTCGTGGACGACCTGCGCGAGCTCGCGCTCGACGCCCTGCGGCACCGCCTCGTCCTCTCGTACCAGGCTCTCGCCGAGGAGGTGAGCCCCGACGTCATCCTCGAGCAGGTCCTCGCCGCCGTGCCGGTCCCTCAGCTCGACCTCCACCACGTGAGCGCGGCGTGACCTCGCCCGCGCCCCCCACGTCGGCGCAGGCGGCCCCGTGACCTCGGCGAGCACGCTGCTCGCGCGCCCGAGCGCCGCGCGCCCCGGCCCGGGGCCGATGCCCGAGGGGCTGCTACGCGCGCTCGACGTCAGCATCGGCCGCAAGATGGAGGGCCTCCTCGCCGGCGACTTCCGCTCGGCGGCGCTCGGGACCGGCTCCGAGCTCGCGATGGTGCGGCCCTACCAGCCCGGGGACGACGTGCGCCGGATCGACTGGAACGTGACCGCCCGCACGCACGAGCCGCACGTCCGGGTCGACCTCGCCGAGCGCGTGCTCGTCACGTGGCTCGTCCTCGACACGTCGCCCTCGATGGTGTTCGGGACCGCCGACCGGCGGAAGGCCGACGTGGCCGAAGGGGTGTCGATCGCCGTGGGGCATCTCGCCACGCGCCGGGGCAACCGGCTGGGCATCGTGACCTTCGGCGGCCCGGGCACCTTCGCGCTTCCGCCCCGGCAAGGGCGCGTCGCGCTCCTCGGGCTCCTGCGCGCGCTGCGCGAGGAGCGCCCGGGTCCGGGGACCGGCGCGGACTCGCTGGCGACGGCTCTCCGCCGCGCCGGCGGCCTCTCGCGCCAGCGCTCGCTCGCCGTCGTCGTCTCCGACTTTCGCGGCCCGCGCGACTGGCGGCGCCCCGTGCTGGAGCTGGCCGGCCGGCACGACGTGATCGCGGTCGAGGTCCGGGACCCGCGCGAGGAGGCGCTGCCGAACGTCGGTCAGCTGTGGCTCGTCGACCCCGAGACCGGCCGCCAGCTCCGCGTCGACACACGCAGCCGCAGGCTGCGCGAGCGCTACGAGGCCGCCGCGGCCGCAGAGCGCGCCCAGGTCGGGCAGGAGCTCACCTCGGCCGGCGTCCGGCACGTCGTGCTCTCGACCTCCGGGGACTGGCTGCGCCCGCTCGTCCGCTTCCTGCGCCGGAGCCGCTCGTGAGCTTCGGCTGGCCGGTCGCGCTCGTCGGGCTGCTCGCGATCCCGCTGCTCATCGTGCTCTGGATCTGGCACGACCGCAGGCGGGTGGCCTCACAGGCCGCGTTCGCGAACCCGGACCTCCTGCCCAACCTCGTGCGCCGGGAGCCGGGCAGGCTCCGCTACCTCCCGCTGATCGTCCTCCTCGTCGGGCTGGGGATGATGATCGTCGGCGTCGCGCGGCCGGAGGCGACCGTCATGGTCCCGCGCGAGGAAGCGACCGTCGTGCTCGCCATCGACGTCTCGCGCTCGATGAAGGCCGACGATGTGCAGCCCACGCGCCTCGACGCCGCGCGCGCCGCCGCGAAGGCGTTCCTCTCCGAGGTGCCGGAGAAGTACCGCGTCGGCGTCGTCACGTTCGCGACGCGCGCGGCGGTGGGCGTCCCGCCGACCGAGGACCGCGACCTCGTGAACGCCTCGCTCGACTCGCTGAGGCCGGGCGAGGGGACCGCGATCGGCGACGCGGTGGCGCTCGGCGTCGACCTGGGACGGAGGGGCGAGGAGCAGCGGCGAGAGGAGGGCGAGGAGCCGACCCCCCGCTCGATCCTCCTCATCTCCGACGGGGCCCAGGACGGCGGGCGGATCCAGCCGGCGGCGGCGATCGAGGAGGCGAGGTCGAAGGGCGTGCCCGTGTACACCGTCCTCGTGGGCACTCCCGACGGCGTCGTCGAGGAGCAGCTGACGGGCGGCTACACCCGCATCATCCGCGTCCCGCCGAGCCCCGAGACCCTCGAGCAGCTCGCGGCCGGCACCGGCGGCGAGTTCTTCCAGGCACTCGACGCCGACCAGCTCCGGCAGGTGTACGAGGACCTCGGCTCGCGCCTCGGCGAGCGCGAGGAGCTGCGGGAGATCACCGACGTCTTCTCGGCGGGCGCGGCCGCGCTGCTGCTCGTCGGCGGCGCGCTCTCCGCGTTCTTCTTCCGGAGGGTGCCGTGAGAGGGCTGCTCCGGGCGCTCGCCGTTCTCGCGACACTCTCCCTCGCACTCGTCGCGGCCGCCCCGGCGGGAGCGACGAACGAGTGCGACGGGCTCATGGTCTGCGTCCCGGTCGCGGGGCCGTGGGTCGTCGTGCCCACGGACGGAGGGGTTCCGCGCGAGCACGTCGAGTACCACCTGCGGTGCCCGCGCAACCACGTCGTCGGCGGGCTCGACGCCGAGCTCTCCCGCCGCGCGATCGACATCGCGTTCCTGGGCCGGCTCGGCAGCCCGGTCAACCCCGGGATCTCGACGTCGCGCTCGGTCGTCTTCGTCGCGTCGTTCGTCGGCGTGTCCGCGCCGAGCGCGACCGTCCGGCCGCACGTCGGCTGCATCCCGGCGTCGGGCGGCGGCGGGCGGGTGCCGACCTCCTTCACCGCGTTCCAGCCGGGCGAGCCGACCGCCAGGCGCGTACGCGAGGTGCGTGTGCGACCGGGCTCGACCACCGTCGTCCAGGGCTGCCGGGCGAACGAGCGCCTCGTGGACGGCGCGCACGCGTTCGGGTTCTACACGCGCCGTGCGCCGGACGCGGGGCTCGTCAGGAGCGTGTCCGGCACGCGCGTGCTCCGCGACGGGCGCGTGCGTGTCACTGCGCGCGGCGACGCGGAGCTCGGAGGCGTCCGCGCCGTCGTCCAGGTCCAGGCCGTCTGCTCGAGGGTGCGATGAGCTTCCAGAGCCCCTGGCTCCTCCTCGCGCTGCCGCTCCTGGCCGTCCCCGTCGGCCTGTGGCTCCTGGCCGAGCGCCGCAGGATGCGGTACGCGGTCGACTTCCCGAACGTGGACGTCCTCGCGACCGTCGTCTCCGGCCGCTCGTGGCTCCGGCTCCTCGCGCCGGCGCTCTTCCTGCTCGCGCTCGGGGCGCTGCTCCTCGCCCTCGCGCGACCGGAGGTGGAGCGCACGTTCCTGCGGGAGCGCGCGACCGTCATCCTCGTGATAGACACCTCACGCTCGATGCAGGCGGAGGACGTCCCGCCGACCCGGCTCGGCGCGGCGCAGGAGGCCGTGCGCACCTTCCTCGACCAGGTCCCCGACCGTCTGCGCGTCGGCCTGATCGTGTTCGCGGGCGAAGCCCAGGTCGCGACGCCGCCGACGGACGACCACGACCTCGTCCGGACCGCGGTGGACGAGATCGAGTCCTTCCTCGTGTACGGCGGCACGGCGATCGGCGACGCGCTCGAGAGCGCCGTCGAGCTCGGGAAGCAGGTCGAGGACTCCGAGCCGGTCGAGGGCCGGGAGATCGCCTTCCGCACCCTTGCGCAGGCACAGGGCGGGGAAGCGGACGAGGAGCAGGAGCTGGGCCCGGTCTCCATCCTCTTCCTCTCGGACGGGGCGCAGACGCGCGGGATCCTCCAGCCGCTCGAGGGCGCCGCCCTCGCGAAGGAGGCGCGGTTCCCCGTCTACACCGTGTCGCTCGGGACGCCCGAGGGCGTGATCGATCGCGGGCCGTTCGGGTTCGGAGGGTCGAACGAGCAGATCCCCGTCCCGCCCGATCCGGAGACGCTGCAGGCGATCGCGGAGACGACCGGAGGCGAGTTCACGGATGCGCGCACCCCCGAGGCGCTGGAGAGCGCGTACGCGAACCTCGGCTCCAAGCTCGGGCGCGAGCCCGGCCGGACCGAGGTGACGTTCCTCATCGTCGCCGCGGCCGCGATCCTGCTCGTGCTCGCGGGCGCCGTGTCCGCGGTCGTCTCTCCTCGCCTCCCGTAGCGCGCGGGTCTAGACCGCCACGATCGTGAAGGCGAGGTCGGCCTTGTCGTCGCGCCCCGCGGGGTGCACCGTCACCCGGAACACGCCGCCGCCGATCGGCTCCACGTCGGCATAGGCGTCGTTGAACGCGCTCCCGACGGCGCTCGGAGCGGCGTTGCCGACGAACCGGACCTCGAACACTCCGCCGGCGGCCCGCCGTACCTGAACCGCCTTCCGCGCACAGTTGAACCGCCGCGAGAAGAGGTTGGCCGCGCCGGTGAACTGGTCCGGGACGTTGGCCATGCCGCCCGTCGGGTGGCCGGTGACGACGGCGATCCCCCGCACCGCGCCGTTCGCGCAGCGCGGCTGGGCCGCCGTGGACGCCTGGATCCGCTCGCCGACGGCGAACGCCGACCCGCCGAGCGCGAAGAACAGCGCCATCAGCGAGATCACCGTTGCCGGGCTTCCTCCGAGCCGCGCACGCACATCCATCTCTCGATGCTCCTTTCCGCTCGTTGTCCGCGTTCCGCTGCGCGATAGGTTCCCGCCGATGCCGGACGACACCGCCATGCGCAGGGGCCGCTTCGGCAGGAGGGAGCGGCGTCTGCTCGGGGTCACCGGGACGGTCGTGATCGTCGTCGTGGTCTTCGTCTTCGTCCTTCCGCGGATCGCGGACTACCGCGACGTCTGGGACGTGGTGCGCGAGCTCGGCTGGCAGGAGGCGGTCGTCCTCGCCGCGTTCACGATTCTCAATCTGGCCACGTTCGCGCCGCCCTGGATGGCCGCGCTGCCCGGGCTCGGCTTCCGCCAGGCGATGGCGATGACACAGGCCTCGACCGCGCTCTCGATCGTCTCGCCGGCCGGCGCCGCGGTCGGGATGGCCGGGTCGTACACGATCCTCCGCTCGTGGGGGTTCGGACGGGCCGAGGTGGGACTCGCGGTCGGGATCGCCGGCGTCTGGAACCAGCTTGCGAACCTTGCCTTCCCGATCGTCGCGCTCGCCCTCCTGACGGGCGCGCACCAGGACCACCCGGGGCTGCGCACCGTCGCGGTCGTCGGAGTCGTCGTGCTCGGGGTCGCGATCGCGGCCTTCGCGCTCGCCCTCTCCGGCCCGGGCCGAGCCCGCTGGATCGGGGACAAGGCCGCGCGCCTCGTGAGCGCCGTGAAACGGCTCTTCGGCCGGAAGCCCGTCGCCTGGGGCGGGGAAGACCTCGCGCACTTCCGGCTGCGGGCGCTCGACCTCCTGCGCCGGCGCTGGCACGTCATCACCCTCGCGACGCTCGCCGGGCACCTCACGGTGTTCGCCGTGCTCGTCGCCTGCCTGCGTGCGGTCGGCGTCGACGCCGGCGACGTCTCCCTCGTCGAGGCCTTCGCGGCCTGGGCCCTCGTCCGCGTGCTCGGTGCGCTGCCGCTCACGCCCGGAGGGCTCGGCATCGTCGAGCTGGGGCTGTCCGGAGCGCTCGTCGCCTTCGGGGCCTCGAACGCCGACGCTGTCGCGGCGACCCTCCTCTACCGGGCGCTGACCGTCCTGCCGACACTCGCGCTCGGCGGGCTCGCCGCCGCCACTTGGCGTAGCCACCATCCCGGGGAGTCGTTAGAGTCCCGCCGGTGAGCCTGGCGAGGGGCAGGATCACTGGCCCGTCGGAAGCGTGCAGAGCGGGCCAGGACAGGGACGAGAGCGGGATTCGGAGGGCGTCGGTCGCCCGCTCCGCCCCGTCGACCGTGGCGCCCCGCGTGGCGCTCGCGGTCGCACTGACGGCGTCTTTGCTCGCGGTCGTCCTCGCCGGCCGGGCCGACGGAGCCGGGCAGTCGTGGTCCGTGTACCTCGCCCCCGCTTCCGCCTGTCCCGGGGCGGGCGACGCTGCCGCGCCCCGCGCCGTTCAGGAGCGCGCGGTGGCCTGCCTGCTGAACTGGGCTCGCGTCCGCGCGCATCTAGCCCGGCTTGCGCGGCGCTCCCCGCTGCGTGTCGCGGCCGTGCTCAAGGGCAGGAAGGTCGCCTCGTGCCGTGACTTCTCCCACACGCCGTGCGGCGTCGATCCGCGGGCTCCGCTCGACGGGACGGGCTACCGGTACGCGACCTTCGGGGAGAACCTCCTCCTCGGCACGTGGGGCCGCGTGACCCCCCGGCACGCCGTCTCGCTCTGGCTCCAGTCGCCCGGCCATCGCGCGAACATCCTCCGTCCTGGCTTCCGCCACATCGGGGCCGCGCTCGTTCGCGCCCAGGGCATGCGCCAGGAGGGCGACGCCGCGCTCTGGGTGACCGCGTTCGCGACGCCGCGCTGACACGCGTCGCCGGGAGGACTCGTCGCGCGGGAGGTGAAGCACCGCCTGATGCGGGAGGAGAGCCACCTCGACGACATGCGGGCCGCGATTCGCGGGGACTTCGACCGGCTGGCCGAGCGGCGCGGGGGGCAGGAGCTGATGAACGCGTCCCCCGAACCCGCGGAGCCGGTCGAGTCGGCGGAGACCTCCGTGGAGCCCGGCCCGCCCATGGCTCTCGATCCGGCGCCGGAGCCTCTCGCCGCGCGGGAACCCGAACCGGAGACAGAGCCCGCGCCCGAGCCTGTCGCGGAGGCTCATCACGAGGATCCCCCCACGCCGAAGCCCGAGCCTCGCCGCTCGTGGCTCGCCCGCCTGCTCGGCCGCTAGCGGGCCGCCCCGCTTCCGCCACTGAGGTTCAATTGGGGACATGGACCGGCGCGAGCGCGAGGCGATCATGCGCCAGGGCGTCGTGCTCCCCGAGACGCCGCGGGACCGACGCGAGCGTGCGGGGCTCGAGGAGGACCTGCGCTCGAATCCGGGGCGCGGGAGGCCGCTCGGTCTGCGCCTCCGCAACTTCCGCCCGCGCGCCGAGTCGTACCTGGCGGCCGGGCGCGGCCCGCTGCACTACATGCTCCGGCTGCACGAGATCGAGCGGCGGACCGAGGAGCACGAGGAACGGCTCGGGGAGGCCTGGCTGGGGCTCGCGATCGAGTGCGACGGTGACGCCGGCCGGTTCGCACGGGTCTGGCGCGAGTCGGCGCGCAAGGTGGACTTCGGCGAGGTGAACGACCTGATCGAGCGGCACAACCGCTGGTACCCGGCCGAGTCGAGCCTCGCCATGGATCCCCGTCGGGGCGACTACGCCCTCGTGAACGGCCGGGACTACCGGCTGCCCGCGCTCGACGAGGACTGGGTGCTCGAGCGTTTCCCGCCCGTCCTCGGGTCGGCGCTTCCGCGCTGAGCAGCACACACGCAGGGGCGTCGAACGAGAGAATGCCCTCGTGACGCTCCCCGAGCTGGCCCTGACGATCGCCGTCCTCGGGGTGCTGGGGCTCGCGGCCCGGCGGCTCGGGCTCTCGGCGATCCCGGCGTACCTGCTCGCCGGGTTGCTCCTCGGGCCGAACGAGCCGACGGCGCTCTACCTCATCAGCCCCTCCGAGGTGACCGCGTTCGTCGCCGAGCTCGGAATCGTCTTCCTCCTCTTCTTCCTCGGCCTGGAGTTCAGCCTCGCGCGGCTCCTGCGGACCGGCCGCCACGTGGGCCTCGGGGGGGCGATCGACCTGGCGATCAACTTCGGGCTGGGAGCCCTCGTGGGCATCGCCGCGTTCGGCTTCTCGACGGCCGCGATCGTCCTTGCCGCCTGCATCTACGTGTCCTCGAGCGCGATCGCGGTCAAGGGCCTGATCGACTTCCGCCGGCTGGGCGACGACGAGACCGACCTCGTGCTCGCCATCCTCGTGTTCGAGGACCTCGTCATCGCCTTCATGCTCGGGTTCGCCGCCGCCGGCGGCGGCGACGTGCCGGACACGCTCGTGCTCGTCGCGAAGGCGCTCGGGTTCGTGACCGCGGGTCTGGCGGCGTCGCGCTGGCTCGCCGGACCGCTCGACCGCTTCCTCGACCGCCTCTCGCTGGAGTTCTTCCTCCTCGCCGTCTTCGGCTTTCTCGTCGGGAGCGCCGCGATCGCGGACGAGCTCGGCCTGTCCGAGGCGATCGGCGCGCTGATGGCGGGCATCGTGCTCTCGGAGACCTCCGTGCGCGAGCAGATCGAGGAGCGGTTCTTCAGCTTCCGCGACATCTTCGCGGCGCTCTTCTTCTTCGTCTTCGGGCTGTCCATCGACCTGTCCGCCCTCGCGGACGTGGGCTGGATCGTCGCCCTGGCGACCGCCGTCACCCTGGTCGGGAAGATAGGCGCCGGGCTCCTCGCCGGCGGCGTCGGCGGCTTCACGCGCAGACAGAGCCTCAACGCCGGGGTCGCGCTCGTGGCGCACGGCGAGTTCACCGTCATCCTCGCCCAGCTCGCCTCGGACAACCCGCTCATCGGGCCCGAGGAGAGCACCGACCTCGTCGCCTTCGCCGGGCTCTATCTGCTCGTGACGGCCACCATCGGAATCGTCCTGATGAAGGAGTCGCGACGCCTCGGCCGGCTCCTCTTCCCGACCCCTACACTGACTGGAGAGACGTGATGCCCGTCGACGTTCGCGAGACCCGCCTTCCCGGCGTCGGGTTCAAGTACGCGTTCCGCCTCGCCCAGGGCGGGCGCGTGTCGGTGATCCTGCACATGGACGGCCAGCGGGAGATCTACTACTACCGGCGGGCCGACGACGACGAGCCGACCACCGTCTTCGAGCTGCACGACGACGAGGCACGCCAGCTCGGAGCGATCCTCGGCGGCGCGTACGAGCGTCCGAAGATCGTGGAGGAGCTCGAGATGGCGCTCGGCGAGCTCCAGATCGAGTGGATCCCCGTGCCAAACACGAGCCCTGCCATCGGGAAGACGCTGGCCGAGTGCGGCCTCCGCGCCCGGACAGGAGTCACCGTGATCGCGATCCTGCGCGAGCCGGAGCCGATCAGCGGCGCGCAGCCCGACGACTACATCCAGGAGGGAGACACGCTGGTCGCAGTCGGGAAGGCCGGGCAGTTCGCGCTCTTCCGCAAGCTCCTCGCCGAGGGGCCGTACGAGTAGGCGCACGGAGGCGACGAGACCTACCAGTACCCCTCGTGCACGTCGGCCGCCTCCTCCTCGAGGTGCGGGCCGCTGACCTCGACGACCCGCGTGCCGCGGGCGAGCACCTCGCGGCAGGAGAGCTCGAGGCGATCGTCGACGCCGGCGACCTCGCGGAAGGTGCCTGCGCCGAGCGCGAAGACGACCCGCCCGATCCCCGACCAGTAGATCGCGGCCGCGCACATCGGGCACGGCTCAGTGCTCGCGTACAGCGTGTGGCCGGCGAGGCCGGTCCTCTCGACGCGCGTGCAGGCGGCTCGGACGACGTTCACCTCTGCGTGCCCGGTCGCGTCCCGCTCCGTGAGGACGGTGTTCCCGGCCTCGACGACGATCGTCCCGTCGCCGCCGACGAGCAGCGATCCGAACGGCTCGTTCCCGGTCTCCCGTGCGAGCCGCGCGAGCTCGAGCGAGCGCCGCAGGTACCGCGCGTCCGTCTCCGCGAGCGTCACGCCCGCGTGGCCCGGACGAGCGCGTCGATCGCCGGACGGTCCTCGTCCTCGACCTCCCGCAGCACCCGCTCCGCCTTCACGATCACGAGCCCTGGGAGCTCGGACGCGATCTCGTCCGGAGTGCAGAGGAGGCGCTCGTCGCTCGGGCCGCCCACGCCCTCGGTCCGGTTGAGCAGGTCGTGGCCGACGAAGAGGAACGTGCCGCCCGGTGCGACGGCGTCCGCCGCCCGGGCGAGGACGACTCGGCGCTCGTCGGGGTCGATGTGCAGGTAGAGCACGAGGACGAGGTCGTAGGCGCGCGGCTCCGGCTCGAGCTCGACGAGATCGCCGACCCGGAAGTCCACCTCGACCCCTCCGTTCGCGGCACGCGTGCGAGCCTTCTCGATTGCGACGCCCGAGAAGTCCACTGCCTGCACCGTCCAGCCGCGCTCGGCGAGCCAGATCGCGTTCCGCCCCTCCCCGCACGCGAGGTCGAGCGCTCGGCCCGCTGGCAGGTTCTGCGCCTCGGCAACGAGGAAGCGGTTCGGGGTCAGGCTCCAGACGGAGTCCGCGCCGGCGTACCGGCGATCCCAGTCCTCACGCTTCACGGGGTGTCACCTGCCTGCCGACGACGCGGCGCGTCGCGAGCAGCGTGAGGGCGCAGAGGATGCCGCCGAGCAGGTACGGCACCGCGTCTCCGAAGGCGGAGGCGAGCGCGCCGCCGGCGATCGGACCCGTCATGTTGCCGAGCGCCCAGGCGCTGTTCATGACGCCGAACGCGAGCCCCTGGGCGAGCCCTGCCGTCTCGGCCCGGTGCGAGGTGAGCGCCATCCCCGGGGTGTAGAAACCCCCGAAGCTGAGCGCCGCGGCCGCGACGAGGACCGCGATGAGCGCGGGCGCCGAGGCGGCGGCGAGGAGGCAGGCGACGACGATCGACGCCACGAGGGCGGCGCGGATCGGGACGAGCCGCCCGCGGCGGTCGCTCGCCCGGCCGAGGATCGGGCTGATCGCGACCTCCAGCAGCCCCGCTGCGAAGAAAACGGACCCGATCGCCAGGCTCGACCAGCCCGCGGCGTCGAGGTCGAGCGGCACGAGCACGACGAGCGTGCCGAAGAGCAGCGCGGGGAGGGTGTTGAGCCAGAGTCCGCCGAGGAAGCGTGCGTCGGAGAAGGCCCGGCCGACGCCGCCGGCGGCGAGGGGCTCCGCGGAGGACGAGCGGGGGAGTGCGGAGAGCGCGGCGAAGCCGAGCGCGACCACGCCGAGGGTCGCGAACGAGAGGCGGATCCCGACGGATTCCGCCACGCCGCCGAACATGGGGCCGACGAGCGCGCCGAAGACGGCCGCGCCGAACGCGGTCCCGATCACCTCTCCGCGCCGCGAGACCGGGGTCGCGATCGTCACCCAGGCCAGTGCTCCGGCCCACGTCGTCGTGCTCGAGAAGCCCTGGACGAACCGCGCCGCTCCCAGGGCGAGGGCGCTGTCCGCGGCCGCGAACGCGAAGCTCGCGAGGGCGAGCAGGACGAGCCCGCCGACGACCGCGCTCTTCGGCCCGAGCTTCGACGCCGCGATCCCTCCGGGAATCCCCCCCAGCAGCGCGCCCGCCCCGAACGCCCCGACGAGCAGGCCGGCGCCCGTCTTCGACAGGTCGAACTCCTCCGCGTAGCCCGGGACGAGCGGCGTCAGGGCGGTGAAGAGCATCGCGTCGACGAAGATCACGGACGAGACGAGCACGAGGAGCCTGGGCACGACGCCGAGGATACGTGCGGCCCTTCGCCCGGACGGGCTCACCCGAGCGCAAACGAAATGCACCGAGCCGGTGACGCCTTCGTCCGACTTTCCGACCGACCGCCGCCGAAGCGATTGCCGCTCGGAGAGCCATCAACCTCGGGCGCTCCGTACTCGGTGCAAGCGGGACACTACGCGTCGGGGTCACCGCCGTCAAGCCGCGTCCACACGGACTGAGCGCAAATTGCGACTTTTTCGTTACGCACAGGGCCGTACTGCGGAGTTCCGCACGTGCTCTGACCGCCTGAGAGGAAAGAAAGGGCCGGGCGGAAGCCCGGCCCAAAGGATTCGCCGAGCCGGGAACGCTTTGGTCCACCGTCCCGACGAACGTTCCGCTTCCGCGTAGTGCTCCTCGGGGGGCTTCGTCCTACCGGCGCCCCGTGCTCGGCGCAGGCGAGACATTACGAGACGGGACGCGTCCGATCAAGAGGTGCGTGGAACGAAAGTTCTCGCAAAGTGCGGCCTTCCACGGATTCGAAGCGCAGGCCGTAGGCGCCCGTCAGAGGTCGCGCGCCGGAGGCGGAGAGGGCAGACTCTCGACCGTGAGGATCGTGGCCGCGTGAGACCGGTGATCGGCATCACGACGTACGCCCAGGAGGCGAGCTTCGGCGTCTGGCGGCTGCCGGCCGCGCTCGTCCCGCTCGACTACGTGAGCGCGGTCGAGCGCGCTGGAGGACGGCCCGTGCTCATCCCGCCGAGCGCGGACGGCGTGGAGGAAGCGCTCGACGCGGTGGACGGGCTCGTCTTCTCCGGCGGCGCGGACGTCGATCCCACGCACTACGGGGCGGACGCGCACCCGGAGACGGATTCGCCGCAGACCGCGCGGGACGCGGGCGAGCTCGCGCTGCTCCGGTCTGCGCTCGAGCGCGACGTTCCGGTGCTCGCGATCTGCCGGGGCTTCCAGCTGCTCAACGTCGTTCGCGGCGGAGATCTCGTGCAGCACCTCCCGGAGACGGTCGGCCACGACGCGCACAAGCAGGTGCCCGGCCGGTTCTCGGAGCACCCCGTCGAGGTGAAGGAGGGGTCGCGGCTGGCATCGCTGATCGGCGCTCGATCCACCGTCGCCTCGCACCATCACCAGGCGATCGGGAGGATCGGCGACGGGCTCGTGCAGACCGCGTGGGCAAAGGACGGCACGCTCGAGGCGCTGGAGGATCCGTCCCGGCGCTTCGCCGTGGGAGTGCAGTGGCACCCCGAGGCGCGCGAGGACCAGGTGCTGTTCGAGGGCCTCGTGCGCGAGGCGGGGGCATACCGGGCCGCCCGTGGCGGCCGCTGACCCGGCGCGAGCCGGAAGGAGGGAGACGCATGTACTGGACGCTCGGGATCGTCTACGTGGTGCTGTCGATCGCGTTCATCGCGGACGTCGTCCGCAACGACGCGCTCACCGCGGGCGGCAAGGCGCTCTGGATCGTCGCGCTGCTGCTCGTGCCCGTGTTCGCGTGGCTCGTGTACGGGATCTACCGGATCCGGCAGAGCAGGGGCCTCTACGGCGCCTGAGGCGAGCGATGCGCGGCCGTCCGCGCCGACTCCTACCGTCGCGCTGTCGCAGCCCGGGCGTCAGGCCCCGACGACCTGGACCGTCCAGCGCCGGTCGCGCTCGCGGTCGAGCTCCATGAAGAGGATGCGCTGCCACTGCCCGAGCTGCAGCTCGCCGCCGCGCACGGGGATCGACTCACCCGCGGGGCCGAGCAGCATCGACATGCAGTGCGCGTGGCCGTTCCCGACCTCCATGTCCTCCTCGCAGACGTTCTCGGTCCGCCGGTCCCAGTCGTCGTGCGCGTAGTAGTGCTCGCTCGGGACGAGCCGTCGGAGGAGCAGCGCGAAGTCCTCGAGGAATCCGCGCTCCCACTCGTTCACCCGCACCTGGCACGTCGTGTGCGGCGAGTAGATGCAGCAGATGCCGTCCGTGATGCCACTCTGGGTGACGGCCTCCTGCACCTCGTCGGTGATGTCCGTGACCGTGAGCCCGCCGGCCGTACGCAGGTGCGCCTCGTACTGAAACGTCTTCACGCGGCCACCATTCTGTCAGCAGCGGACCGTCTCGGCTCGCGGGAACCTCTCGGCCCGAGGAGGGCACAGGGGCCTTCCGGCGGCGGAGGGAAGTACCCTGCAGCGCAGCGGGCCCGTAGCTCAGCTGGTCAGAGCAGCCGACTCATAATCGGTTGGTCCCTGGTTCGAGTCCAGGCGGGCCCACTCTCGACCGCGTCGCGGAGCGGACCCGGGTGTGGTGCGAGTTCAGGTGCGCCATCGGTTCCATACACTTGTGGCCGTGCCCGAGTCGCATGCGGGAAGGCTCTTCGACCACGTGCACCTGCGCGTGGCGGACGTCCAGGCCAGCAAGCGGTTCTACGCGGGCGCACTCGCGCCACTCGGCCTCGGCGTCACGGGTGAGGGGGACGGGTGGTTCTCGGCCGACGAGCTCTTCGTCAGCGCTGACGGACCAACCACATCCGGCCTGCACGTCGCCTTCCAGGCATCGGATCGCGAGACCGTAGACCGCTTTCACGAGGCTGCGATCGCGGCCGGTGGCCGCGACAACGGCGCGCCTGGCGAGCGGTCGTATCACCCCGGCTACTACGCGGCGTACGTCCTCGACCCGGACGGAACCAACGTCGAGGCGGTGTACCACGGGCCGGCGGAGCGCTCAGCGCCGTCCGTCGTGTTCCGTTGGGACGGGTAGAGATCGACCACCCGTCCTGCAGCGCCAGGCGCCGGCCGAGGCCGGCGCAGGTGTGCCGGCTCCCCTCTCTACCTGCGCGTCCCCGCTCCTGTGGCTCGACCGGCCATGCGCGCGCCCGCCCGTCGCGACCGACGGGTACCGGGCGCGACGGCCGCGCGGCTGACGGCGCACGAGCCAGGCGGCGAACGACCGGAGCTCGCCGAGGAGCGCTCCCGGCCGCGGAGGATGGATGTGGTGGAGGTCGCCGGGCTGCCAGGGCGTCACGGCGTCCAGCGTCGCACGGTCGCGGCGTGGCCGCCTCGGCGGTCGGCCGCAGACCGCGCGCGGATCGGCACCTACCCCGTTCGAGGGGCGGCTAGCCTCCTCCGGCGACCGCGGGCGGCGCGTCCGGCCCGGTGTCCGGCGTGGCCGCCGCCTCACGCAGCACGAAACGCCGCAGGAGCTCGACGCCGACCGCGGCGAGCACGGCGAGGACGAGGATCGTCAACGGACGCTCGATGTACGAGATCGGTCCCCACAGGATCAGGAGCAGGAACAGGGCACCGGCGACGCCGTACGCCGTCTGCGCCTTCGCGAGATGGGGCGCGAGCCAGCCGCGAGCGGTTGCCGCCCGCGCTCCGGGCCCGACGAGCCAGACGCCGACGAGGGCGATCGCCCCGAGGGCGATCGCCGCCCAGGCCGACTCGGCGAGGAGCCTCGTGAGGATCTCCCACGTGTTGCGGACCGCGCTTTCCTCCGACGTCGTCGCGGAGAGCTCGTCCACGAGGTACCTCCCGACGAGCCTCCGTGCCACGAGCACGAGCAGCCCGACGACCACGAAGCCGGCGGCGACCGCGCGCAGCTCGATGCGTCGGTCGCGCGCGAGGTAGAGCGCGCCTGCCCAGGCCGCGAGCGCGAGCACCCAGATCCAGTCCGCGACGAAGCGCAGGAGCCGCGTGGCCTGCTGGGCGGTCTCGAGCTGCTCCGCCTCGAAGAGCGTGACGATCCCCGCGTTCGCCGGGAGGCGTTCGCTCAGGTCCGGCACCACGGGCAACTGGTTCGTGAGCTCGACGAGGAGTGGCCGGAGGTCGAGGACGACGACGCCCTCGTCCGTCTCCAGGAACCGTGCGTCGTCGTCCAGGACGCGCACGATCTGGCCCTGCGCGACACCTACCGCTCGCACCCACAGCTCCTGCAGGCGGGGCCGTTCGAGGATCTCGAGCGCGAGGCGCTCAGCGACCGGTCGCAGCGCCCCCGTGAGCGCGCCGGCGAACCCCCGTTGCTCTTCGGGCAACCTCGCCTCGAGCGCAGCCTGCACGTCGACGGACGCGAAGAGCTGATCGGTCATGTTGGCCGCGACCAGCTCGCGGATCTCGCGGTCGTCGACGAGCTGCCTCGCCGTCTCCTCGACGTTGCCGGTGTCGAGCGCCTGGCGCTCGACGAAGTTGGCGGCGATCGAGACGACGAGGAAGAGGACGCCCAGGACGGTGAGGAGGCGGGCGACCCAGCCGCGCCAGGCGCGTCCCCTCCGCCCCTCGACCGCCTCGGGAGCGGCGCCGCTCACGGCCTCCACCCGCCCGCAGGGCCGTCGACCGTCGACTCGACCGTCTCGTCGTTCTCGCTGGCGGTGTCCGGGAACGGATCGCCGACGACAGGCATCGCGGGTTCCTCCTCGTGCGGTTGCCGGGAACGATTCCACAGCGACCGGCTTCACGCCACGTCGCGACCAGGACTCACCCGGGTGAACGTCATTCGCGCTCAGGGGCGAAAGCGGCGCGGGGCGGTCTCCCGCGCTACGCTCGGCCCTCATGTCCGAGGCCGTTCTCGTGCCGGAGGCCTCCGATCCGCCGCGGCGCCGGATCGCGAGGATCGCAGCCTGGCTCGTCGGCATCCTCGTCCTCCTCGTCGCTCTCCGCCTCGCCGGCGTCGACGTCTGGGCCTGGCTCGGGCAGCTCTGGGACGCCGTCACCGACGTCTCGCTCGGGTACCTCCTCCTCGGGTGCGTCTTCCAGGGCGCCCAGACGATGCTGACCGCCCTCGGGTGGTACGGGATCCTCCGCTACGCCTATCCGGGGGGCGTGACGTACATGCCGGTCCTCGCCGCGTATGCGGCCGGCGTCGCGCTCAACAACTTCGTGCCGGCGAACATGGGGACGTTCGTCACGCTCCTCATGTTCGTCGCCATCGTCGCCGGCGCGACCTTCCCGGGCGTGCTCGCCGGCTACCTGGTGCAGAAGATCTTCTACCTCGTCGTCGGGACGCTCATCTACCTCTACCTCTTCAGCGAGGTCGCGGGCTCGTTCGAGTTCCAATTCGGGAACGAGCGGGACGCGATCGAGAACCACCCGCTGCTGACGCTCGGGATCATCGGCGGCGGGATCGTGCTCGTGGCGCTCCTCCTGCGGATCTTCTGGCGCTGGTTCAAGGGCATGTGGGCGAAGGCCAAGGAGGGCGCCGCGATCCTCGGCGACCTCGGTGCCTACGCGAAGTGGGTGCTGCTACCCCAGCTCGGCGGTTACGTGGCCAAGGTCGCGGTGATCGCCGTCTTCCTCGCCGCTTACGGGATCCCCGTCACCTTCGGCTCGATCATGAGCGTGCTCGGGTCGAACCAGCTCGCGAAC
>Ga0075313_1000021_pt1 | contig 33541 bp, 31 predicted proteins | sample MayberryNE_Catta_3_FD_120051 | JGI IMG/M metagenome (GOLD analysis project Ga0075313, IMG submission 120051) | Natural and restored wetland microbial communities from the San Francisco Bay, California, USA, that impact long-term carbon... | ecosystem: Environmental > Terrestrial > Soil >...
AGACCTTGCCGACGACGGCGGCGTCGCGCAGGAGCTCCTTCTCGCGCTCCGGCAGGCCGTCGAGCCGGGCGGCGATGATGCCCTGGAGCGTCTCGGGGAGCTCGAGCTCGCCGGTAGCGCCTCGCTCGAGATAGAGGTCGGCGAACTGCTCCGCGTACAGCGGGTTGCCGCCGGCGCGCTCGAGGAGCGCCTGGTGCTCCTCGGCGGCGAGGACGGGACGGTCGAGCAGCCGTGCGAGCAGGCGGCCGGTCTCCTCGTCCGTGAGCGGGCGAAGCGCGAGCGTCGTGGCATTCAGCTTGCCACCCCCCCAGCCGGGCCGCCGTTCGAGGAGCTCGGGCCTGGCGGTCCCGACGACGAGCAGCGGGACGTCCGACACCCAGTCCGCGAGCTCGTCGACGAAGTCCAGCAGGCTTTCGTCGGCCCAGTGCAGGTCCTCGACGACGAGGACGAGCGGACGTTGCTCGGCCATCGCCTCGAAGAAGCGCCGCCAGGCGGAGAACGCCTCCGCACGCCGGTCGCCTCCGAGCTCGCTCTCCTCGGCGAGGCCGACGAGTGCGAGGACGTGCTGCTGCACCCAGCCCTGGTCGGCCGATTCGCCGAGCACCGCATCGACCGCGCTCCGGACCTTGGCCGTCGCTACGCCCGCAGGGTCCTGCTCGTGGATGCCGGCCTGCGCCTTGACGATCTCGCCGAGGGCCCAGAGCGTCACGCCGTCGCCGTACGCGAGGCAGCGACCCTGCCGCCAGGTGATGAGCTCGGGATCGGCCTCGACGAGGCGGAAGAGCTCATGGACGAGGCGGCTCTTGCCGATGCCCGGGACGCCGACGAGGGTGACGAGCTGCGAGGTGCGCGCCCGGCGCACGCGCTCGAACGCGTCACGCAGGACGCGGAGCTCCTGGTCGCGTCCCACGAGCTCCGCCCGTCGCTCGTGCGCGACGTCCACGCCGCGCCGGGCCCGCACTCGAGCCGCCCGCCACACGGCCAGGGGCACCGACTTCCCCTTCGCCTCGACCGCCGGCGCGTCCTCGTACTCGACAACGTGCCGGGTCGCCCGCTGGGTCGTCGCATCGACCAGGATCCCGTTGACGGGAGCGGCGCTCTGCAGGCGCGCGGCCGTGTTCACGACGTCTCCCGAGGCCATGCCCTCTCCGCCGGCGGGGTTTGCGCCGAGGGCGATGAGCGCCTCCCCGGTCGTGATCCCGATCCTCAGCTCGAGTCCGTTCTCGAGCGCGAAATCGCGGATTGCCAGCGCACCGCGGACGGCGCGCTCGGGGTCATCCTCGTGGGCGACGGGCGCGCCGAAGAGCGCCATCACCGCGTCCCCGATGAACTTCTCGACCGTGCCGCCGTGGCGCTCGAGCTCCGCGCGGACGCGCTCGTGGTACGGGCGCAGCAGCGCACGCACGTCCTCCGGATCGAGCTGCTCCGCCAGCTGTGTGAACCCGACGAGATCGCAGAAGAGCGCGGTCACGACCTTGCGCTCTTCGCGCGGCGTGGCCTCCGGTGCCAGACGTATGCCGCACATGCCGCAGAGACGGAAGCCGTCCGGGTTCTCCTGGCCACAGCTCGGGCAGACGATCACGCGTAAGAGCCTACGGCCTGGGCTCCGAGTAGTCTCAACCGGTGGCGCGGATCAGGGATTCGTCGATACGTGAGGTCCGTGCCGCGGCGGACATGGTCGAGGTGGTCTCCGGTCGCACGCAGCTCCGGCGCGCGTCGGGATCGCGGTACGTCGGCCGCTGCCCGTTCCACGAGGAGCGCACCCCGAGCTTCTCCGTCAACCCCGCCGAGAAGCTCTACCACTGCTTCGGCTGCGGGAAGGGCGGGGATGTCGTCTCCTTCGTGCAGGAGACCGAGAGCCTCGACTTCGTCGGGGCGATCGAGTGGCTCGCCGAGCGCTTCCGGGTCACCCTCGAGTACGAGGAGCTCTCGCCCCGGATCGACGCGGAGCGGAAACGGCGCGACCGCCTACATGCGCTGCTGGAGCAGACGACCGCGTACTTCGAGCGGCTGCTCTGGGAGGGCGACGCGGGTTCGTCCGTGCGGGAGTACCTGGCCGAGCGCGGGCTCGGCGAGGAGATCGCGCGGGATTTCCGTCTCGGGCTCGCGCCCGGCAGCGGTCTCGCCGAGAAGGCCGCGCAGCGGGGATTCACCCGGGACGAGCTGCGGGCGGCCGGGCTCGCCACCGTGCGTGGGAGCGACTACTTCCCGCGCCGGCTCATGTTCCCGCTCGCGGACGCCCGCGGCCGGATCGTCGGCTTCCAGGCACGCAAGCTGAACGAGGACGACCCGCTACGCGGGAAGTACGTGAACTCGCCGGAGGGCGACCTCTTCAAGAAGGGCTCGATCCTGTACGGCCTCCATCTCGCGAAGGCCGCGATCGCGAAGCAGGGCCGCGCCGCGGTCGTCGAGGGGAACACCGACGTCATCGCGCTCAGGCAGGCCGGCTTCGAGCCGGTCGTTGCGTCGATGGGCACCGCGCTGACCGAGCGCCAGCTCGAGGAGCTCGGGCGTTTCACGAGAAAGGTCTTCCTGTGCTTCGACGCGGACGCCGCGGGCCAGGAGGCGAGCCTGCGGGGCATGGAGCTCGCGGCGGCCAGGGGCTTCGAGGTCAAGGTCGTGACGCTCCCGCGCGGCCAGGACCCGGCCGACGCTCCCGACGGCTTCGCGGAGCGTCTCGAGGGAGCGGAGAGCTACCTCCTGTATCGGGTCCGCCTCGAGCTCGAGCGGGCGGCGGACCGCCAGGAGGGGTTCGTGCGCGCGCGGGAGGTGCTGGCGAGGGCGGAGGACTCGCCCGAGCGCCAGGAGGCGTTGCGTCTGCTCGCGGACCGGCTCGACCTGCCGAGGGAGACCCTCGCCGGGCTCGCGCCGGCGCGCGGTGGGCGAACGCGCGCCGAGGCCGTCGAGACGCCGAGGCTCCTCGAGGCGGGGGAGCGTCTCGAGCGGGAGACCCTGGCCGCATGCGTGGTGCACCCGACGCTCGTCCGCGGGCTCGCCGAGCTCACCGCCGACCACTTCGACTCCGAGCTCCACCGCCGCTTCCGCGAGGCGCTCGTGGCCGGCCGGGACGAGCCCGACCTGACCGCCTTGCGGGCCGAGCTGGACGCCCGGGCGTCCAGCGAAGGGATCGACGAGCGCACCGGGGCCGAGCTCCTGCTGCGGCTGCGCGAGCGCAAGCTCAAGCGCGACCTGGCGGGCGCGGATCTCGCACGTACGACCGAGCTCCAGGCGCACCTCTCGAAGGTGCGTCAGGCACTCGCCGAGCTCACGTAGCCGAGCAGCCGGTGAGAGAGCGGGTGACGAACACCGGGCGGTGACGGCTACCACCGAGCTCACACGTAGCCGAGCTCTCGGAGGAGCGGGCCGCACTCGGCGAGCACGTCCGCGAGCTGATCGTCGGAGAGGTCGCTCCGATACCTGCCGATCGACCCTGCATGCGCCCGGCGGAGCGCGTCGGCGAGCGGGCCCGCAGGCGCGTCGAGGCGGCCGGCGAGCTCCTCCGCCACGCCGTCGGGGGACGCGGCCATTCGCTCGTACCGGATCTCGACCAGGGGAGCCGATGCCGCGCGAGCGGCGGCCACGTAGCGCCGCCAGGCCCAGGCCGCGCGGCGCGCGTCGCTCACCTGCTCGAACTCGGCCCGTCGCTCGGGCTCGACCCAGAATCTCGCGTACGACCCGTACGCGATCCCCGCGTCGTCTGCGCTCCGGCGCTCGGGCCGCAGCCACGCCTTCTCGAGCAGCGAGCATGCGACGTCGCGGCCGTCGCGGACGATGTGGACGATGCGCGCCTCGGGGTAGGCGAGATGGACGACGTCCGCGAGGTGGGCGAGCTCGGGCGTCTGCTCGACGCCGCGCACGGCGCCGACGAGGCCGACCCGGCGTGCGAGCGCGAGAATCCGGCGCAGGCGCGCGGCCGCCTGCTCCCGGGGCAGGCCCACGAGCTCGGGCACGGCCGCCTTCAGCGGCGCCACCTCCCCGAGGTCGACGAAGCCCGGAAGCGAGCCGATGGCGCCGGCCAGGAACGTCGTCCCGGAGCGCGGGGACCCGACCACGAACACGAGCCGGTCGTCGAGGCGCCCGAGCCGCTCCGCGAGCGTCGCGCCCCGGCGCGGCGCGAGCCGTTTTGCGACGCGCAGCTGGAGCGCAGCCGACCTGAGAAGCGCCGTCACGGCCGCGATTCTCGCAGGCGCCGGAGCGCCGGCCCCGGGGGCGGAAAACCGATCGGCCCGGCCGCGTGGAACAATCCCGGGAACGCGCGGCTTCGTGTCCTCCCGCACGAGGAAGGAGCAGTCCTTGCCCACGAGACCAGAGGCACCACGGATCCGGCCGGGCGACGGCCGGTTGCGGCGCCGGACGCTGCGACTGCTGGCGGTCCTGACGGTCGCCCTCACGGCGGCCGTGGCAGCGCACGCCCAGAGCTCCTTCTCCGACCCGGAAGGGGACGCCAACGAGGCGCCGGACATCGCATCCGTGACGGTGCGGGACTCGGGGAGCGGAGCGGTCACCGTGCGCGTGACGTTCGCGAACTTCCACACGCTGCCGCCCAGCTCGCGGATCCTCCTCAGGTTCGACCTGGACGAGGACGAGGACACGGGCTCGCAGGGCGACGAGGTCGTAGTCCGCTACTCGAACGACGGAACGCTGGACTTCCTCCGCTGGGACGGGTCCACGCTCGGCGCGCTGCCGACGAGCGGGATGACGGCCACCTTCGAGGACGGCGTCCTGGAGTACCGCGTGGAGCGCAGGCTCCTCGGCGGCGCCGCCTCCTTCGGGCTCGTCGCCGTCGCCGCGAGGAGCCAGCAGGTCGGGGCGGGGATCGTCACCTCCACCGACTTCGCGCCCGGCTCCGGCCGGCACCTGTTCACGTCCGGGAGCGAGTCGTTCCCCGATCCGGACGGCGACCACGACGTCGCTCCGGACATCACGTCGATCGCCGTTTCCGACTCGGACTCCGGCACGATCTCCTTCGAGCTCACGACCGCGAACTACGCGACACTCCCGTCCGACAAGCTCATCGGGATCGGGATCGACCTCGCCGGCCGACCCGGCGCGGACGACGGCCTCTTCCTCGGCTACCTGAGCGGCTCGCGCTCGGTCGAGCTCGACCGCGAGCGGAACGGCGTGCTCCAGCCCGCCGAGCCGCCCTTGCGTGCGACTGCGGCGCACGAGGACGGCGTGATGACGTTCTCCCTGCACCGGAGCGAGCTGGACGGAGCAAGCGCCTTCGGCTTCGGCATCGTCAGCGCCGACCTCGTCGGGCCGAACGAGAGCGAGGGCGACGAGTTCGAGGGCGAGGTGGAGGCCCTCGACAGCGCGCCCGACGACCTTTCGGCGCTCTACCGCTACCGGCTCACGAGCCCCGGGCCCCTCCGGCTCCGTGCGGGCCAGGTCACCGCGCCGCGCTCCGGGCCTCGCTCCGGCAGGACGTTCACGGTGGGAGTGGCCGTCCGTCGGCTGGACACGTACCGGCCGGTGCGGTCCGGATCGGTGAGCTGCCGTGCGTCCGTCGCGCGGTCGAGGATCCCGGCGTCCGGTCACTTCCGCGGCGCCCGCGCCGAGTGCCGGCTGCGAGTGCCGAGGCGGAGCGCGTCGAAGGTGCTGCGGGGGACGATCGCGATCCGCGCCTCCGGGGTCGTGCACCGCTCGAGCTTCCGGTACGTCGTGCGCTGAGCGCGGTGCGCGGCGTCCGCTGCCGCGGACGCCGCGCACGGTCGCACGTCGCTAGTGGTGCGGCTGCGGGTGTCGGAGGTTCACGCGGTCGAGCATCACGACGGCCAGCCCGGCGACGATCGTCACCGCGCCGACGATCAGGCCGAGGATCTGCTCCCACCCGAACCCCTCGCTGCTCCCGAGCCCGATCGGTTCGGCCAGCAGGGACAGGACGACGAGCGCTGCGCCGGCGGCGATGAGGATGCCGCCCACGAGATCGCGATCCATCTCGTCTCACTCCTTCCGGTGAGCGGCGTCGGCACAGGGATGGCCCGCCGCTCGGTTACGACACGATCGTCGCGCAGCCGGGGGTGAGCGGCATCCGGGGAAAGTGCGGAGGGCGGGTGGCGCGAAGCGCCCCGCGCAGGCGTCCGGCGACTCCCCGGGTTGGACTCGAACCAACAACCCTCCGGTTAACAGCCGGATGCTCTGCCAATTGAGCTACCGGGGAAGGCAGCGCGAGAATTGTACCCGGCGCCTTCGCGGCCCCTGGGCGGGCAGGATCGCGCAGCGCGCCGCCGAACCCGTGCCCATGCGTCGCCTCGTCGTCGCCTGCCTCGCGCTGTCCGTCGTCACGCTCGGAGTCGCCGAGCGGGCACCGGGGGCGAACGCGCGCGTCGCCGCCGTGCAGGTAGCCCTCCGCGCCCACGGCTTCGACCCGGGCCCGGTCGACGGGGTGCGGGGGCCGCTCACGCGGACCGCCCTGACGCGTTTCCAGAGGGCCCGCGGGCTGCGCGCGGACGGTCGGCTCGACCGGCGGACGCGGCGGGCGTTCGGGTCTCGAGGGCGGCCGCTCCTCGGGCGCAGGGAGCTCGCCGTCGGCGCGGTCGGCTGGGACGTCGCCGTCCTCGAGTTCCGGCTACGGCGCTTCGGGCTCGGCGTGCGCGCGGTGGACGGGCGCTTCACCCCGCGAACGGCGGCGGCGCTGCGGCGCTACCAGCGCCGTCACGGGCTCGTGCCGGACGGGATCGCCGGTCGGCACACGTACCGGGCTCTGAGCCGGCGCGCCGCCGTCCGCTACCACACCGTGCAGCCGGGCGAGAGCTTCTTCTCCATCGCCGCGCGCTACCACGTGAGCCCCTGGCTGCTGGCGCGGCGCAACGGGATCCCGCTCATGCGCGTGATCGTCCCGGGCCAGCGCCTCGCGCTGCCGGCTTCCGCCCGCGTGCTGCCCGCGGCTGCCCGGCCGGCGTCCGCGGAGGCGGTGCGGGCGGCCATCGACTACTGGTCGCGCGTCTACGCGGTCGACCCGAGGCTCGCCCGCGCACTGGCGTGGATGGAGTCGGGCTTCCAGCAGGACGTCGTCTCGAGCGTCGGTGCCATCGGGGTCATGCAGCTCCTGCCGGAGACGTGGGAGTTCGTCGACACCGTCCTCCTCGGCGAGTCGACGCCTCGCGACTACCGGGGAAACGTCCGCGCTGGCGTGCGCTACCTCCGGTGGCAGCTCGACCAGTTCGGCGGCGACGTGCGGCTCGCGCTCGCGGGGTGGTACCAGGGAGCCCGCGCGGTGCGGGAGGTCGGCCTCTACGACGACACGCGCCTCTTCGTGCGCGTCGTGCTCGCGCTCCACGGCACCGTCTGACCGCGCTCCCGGGGCCGGTGCCTGCGGGTCGTCCGCGGGCCCGATGTGGGCGCGTACCGATGTCGCTCGGCCACTCCCCGGCGATGCTTTCGGCGAAGGAGGTGTCCATGAGCTCGCAGCTGGTGGAGCCGGACGAGAGCCCTGGCATGCTCGAGTCGTGGACGCGGACCGTGCCGACGACGCTCCTCGGCTGGCTCGCGCTCGCGCTCGTCGTCGCGCATGGTGCTGTGCTCGTCGCGGGCTCGCTGTTCGACGCCGGCTACTGGAACGCCGACGATCCGTGGACGACCCGGGCGATCGTGACCGCGACCGCGTTCGCGGTGAGCGCGATCGGCGGCGGCGTGACGGCCCTGGTAGCGACGGTGTGGCGGGGAGAGCGCTCGCTCCTGATGGTGGTCCCGCTCGTGCTCGGTGCGTTCTGGCTCCTGTGGCTGATCGCGGGCCTGCCGGGCTGGGTCTCGTAGCGGGCAGTCAGTCCGAGCCCTTCACGACCGCGCGCAGGCGTACGGCCGCCGCGTGTGCCCGCCGCGCCGCCTCGTCCACCGGAAGGCCCCAGAACCGCTCCGGTGTCGAGAAGATCTCGACGTCGAGGTAGCCGTCCCAACCCGCCTCGACGAGCGAGCGCACGAGCGCGGCGGACCGACCGTCGCCCTCGCCGGGGAGCACCCGGTCCTCGCGCTCGCCGCCCGGGTCGTCCGCGACGTGGAGGCCCGTGACCCGCCCTGCGCTCGGGGCCAGGGCGTCGGGTGCTTCGTGCCAGAGGTTGTACGTGTCGGCCATGATCCCCACGTCGTCGAGGGCGGCCTCGTCGAGGAGCGACAGCGCGGCGCCCACGGAGTTCACGAACGAGACGGAGTCGCGCTGTCTCGGCGTCGCAGGCTCGAGCCCGAGGCGGACGCCCGCCTCGCGCGCGGCGGCAGCCACCTCGCGCAGTCCGGCGACGACGAGCTCGCGGGCGCGACCGGGGTCGAGCCCTCCCGTGGCGCCCGTGAGGCAGAGGACGCACTCGGGCTCGTAGCCCGCGAGCCGGGCGACGCTTGCACGCAACGCCGCCACGCGCGCGCCAGGGTCCGCGGGCACGTCCATCCCGGGAAGGTGGATCGGGAGGATCGACGGCACGGCGGGAACGCAGCTCGCCACCGCGAGCCCGGCGTCGCGGAGCAGCTCGCGGTTCGCGCCGTCGTCGCCCGGCAGCTTGAACTCCCAGATCCCGATCGCGTCGAAGCCGGCTGCGGCATAGGCGCGCACGTCCTCCTCGAACGAGGCTCCGACCGTGGAGATCTCGCTGAGCGCGAGCTTCACCGGCCGACGACGGGCACCTTCGAAAGCAGGCGTCGCGGGAGCGCCGACCTCGTCAGCGCCTGGTAGACGAGGTACCCGGAGCCCGCCCCGAGACCGGGTCCCGGATGCGTCGAGGCGCCGACGTGCCAGAGCCGCTCGACGGGCGTCCTGTGGCCGGGCGTCTGGGGGAGCGGGCGGAAGAGGAAGTTCTGGTCGAGCGCGCACGAGCCGCCGTAGATGTCGCCGCCGACGAGGTTGACGTTCAGCGCCTCGACGTCGGCGGGGGAGAGGGCGACCCGCGCGACCGTCGCGCGCTCGAGGTTCCGGAGGTGGCGCCCGAGCCGCTCCACGACGCGGTCCGCGTACCGCTCGCGCAGGTCCTCGCTCCACGAGCCGTCGCCGACGTCGAGCTCGCCTGCCGCGTCGCCCAGCACGCGGCCCGCGGGCAGCTCCTGGAGCTGGATCCAGAGGATCCACGAGCCCTCCGGCGCGCGCGAGGGGTCGACGGCCAGCGGCTGCCCGCACACGATCGTCGCCTCGGCGGGTAGCAGGCCGCGCTCGGCCTCGTTGACCGCGCGCGACACTCCGTCCAGCCCGGGCGTCACGTGCACGATCGCCGTGCGCGCGAGCCGCTCGTCCCCGTCCCACTCGGGCGGCTCGTTCAGCGCGAGGTGGATCTGCATCTCCCCGCGCCCGTAGCGGTAGCTCGCCGCGGCGCGTGCGACCGGGCCCGGCACCTCGCCGTCCGCGAGCAGCCGGCCGTAGAGCTGCGTCGGCGTCACGGAGGCGACGACCGCGCGCTCCGCGCGGACCGTCTCGCCCCCGGCCAGACGGACCCCGGTCGCTCGGCCGGAGGAGACGAGCACGCGCTCGACCTCCGCGCCCGTCCGCACCACCCCGCCGGCGTCACGTACGACGTCCGCGAGCCCGTCGACGAGGCGAACCCCTCCCCCCTTCGGCACGGGCATCCCGCCCAGCTGGAGCGCGCAGGCGATGACCTGGGTCATGAACCCGGAAGTGGCCTGGTCGGGCCCGAGCCCCGTGTGGAGCACCCACGGCGCGAGGAGGCCGTGCGCGGCGTCCGACTCGAAAGTGTCCCCGAGCCAGTCGCGGCACGTGGTGAGGACGCCGCCCGCGTACTCGAGCAGCCCGCGCCGTCCGAACCGGCGCAGCGCCCGGCGCCCGAGACCGAGCCCGGCTCCCGACCAGAGCTCGGTGCCCAGCACCCCGAAGGAGAGGTCGGCGTCCCGCATGAAGCCCTCGAACATCTCCTGCCAGCGGGCACCGTCCCCCGCCGCATGGCGGTCGAGCTCGGCGACGTTGTCCTCGAGCGACGTGGTGAGGAAGGCGCTCGACCCGTCCGGGAAGGCCGACGCGGTCGGGAAGTCGGTGTTCAGGTACTCGACGCCGCGCCTGCCGAGGTCGCCCTCGAGCTCGGCGTACGCGGGCGAGCCGGTCCACAGGGGGTGCCACGCCGCGAGCAGCTCGTGCGTGAAGCCCGGGGCCGTGAGCCCTTCGCGTGTCCTGATGCAGCCGCCGAGCTCGTCCTCGCGCTCGAGCACGCAGACGGCCCAGCCCGCCTTCGAGAGGAGCGCGGCGCCCGCGAGGGAGTTGATCCCGGCGCCGACGAAGACCGCGTCGAAGGCCGCCATCGACGGGCGACCATACCACTGCCGGTTCTCGCTTGACATGTCACGGGGCAGCCCGATTGAATCCACGACGTGCTCCTGCGCGAGGTCGAGTACGCGCGCCCGGCCACCGTCGAGGAGGCTGTCTCGCTGCTCGCCGGGTACGACGGGGCGAGGGCGCTCGCGGGCGGGCAGACCCTCCTGAACGTGATGAAGGCGCGCGCGGCCGCGCCCGACGTGCTCGTCGACCTCGCCGATCTCGACGACCTGCGGACGATCGGGTTCACCGCGGACGGCCTGCTCGAGGTCGGCGCGATGGTGACGTACACGCAGCTCGTCGGCTCGTCGGAGGTGGAGGTCGCGCGCCCGATCCTCGCCGAGGTGGCGGAGACCATCGCGGACGTGCAGGTGCGAAACCGGGGGACGGTGGGCGGGAACGTGTGCGTGGCCGATCCGACGAACCACCTGCCGCCCCTCCTGGTGGCGCTCGACGCCCGCTTCACGATCCGCGGCCAGGAGTCCGAGCGCACCGTCTCCGCCGACGAGTTCTTCCTCGGCGTGTACCTGACGGCCGTGGGCGAGGGCGAGCTCCTGACGAAGGTCGCGGTGCCTCCGTCGAGCGGCGCCGGGGACGGGTTCTCCGGGCTCACGGTCGGGAAGCACGGCACGTACGTCGCGAACGCGGCGGCGACGGTCTCGGACGCGGGAGTCCGCGTCGTGCTCGGGTGCGTGGACGCCGTGCCGGTTCGTGCGACTGCGCTGGAGGAGCGGCTGGCGGCGGGCGACCTCTCCGAGGACGCCGTGCGAGCCGCGGCCGAGGGGCTCGGTGAGACGCTCGACCCGCCGTCCGACGCGCACGGCTCCGGGGAGTTCCGGCGTCATCTGGCCGAGGTGTCGGCGGTGCGCGCGGTCCTGCAGGCCGCCTCGAGGAGGAAGGGCTAGTGGCCGCGCCCGCAACGAGTCGCGTGATCGCCGTCGAGCTGAACGGCGAGCAGGTCGAGCTGGAGGTGCCGGCGCGCCGCCTGCTCGTCCACTTCCTGCGCGACGACCTCGGCCTCACCGGGACGCACATCGGCTGCGACACCGGGAACTGCGGCGCCTGCACCGTGCACCTGAACGGCGAGCCGGTGAAGAGCTGCATGCTGCTCGCGGTCCAGGCCGACGGCGCACGGGTGACCACCGTCGAGGGCCTCGCCCCGGACGGCGAGCTGACCCCGCTGCAGACGTCGTTCAACGAGCACCACGCTCTCCAGTGCGGCTACTGCACGCCGGGGATGCTGATGAGCGCGAGCGCGCTGCTCGAGCGCAACCCGCGTCCCAGCGAGGAGGACGTGCGCCTCGCGCTCCAGGGGAACATCTGCCGCTGCACCGGGTACGTGAACATCGTGGAAGCGGTCCTCGCGACCGGGGGGAGCCGGTGACGGTCACCGAGCAGGCGACGACGCTCAAACGCGGCTTCGTCGGCCAGAGCATGCCCCGCAAGGAGGACCGGCGGCTCGTCCAGGGCCAGGGGACATTCTTCGACGACGTTCGTCGCCACGGCATGGGGTACGTCCACTTCGTGCGCTCGCCGTACGCGCACGCGAAGATCGTCTCCATCGACGTCTCGAGAGCGCTCGAGCTGGACGGCGTGTACGGGACGATCACCGGCGACGAGGTCGCCATCCAGACCGATCCGTTCTTCGAGATGTCGGTCGAGCCGGGGGGCTTGATCAAGGACTACGCGCTCGCGGTCGGCCGCGTACGGCACATGGGCGAGCCCGTTGCCGCCGTCTGCGCCGCGACCCGCGAGCTCGCGCGCGACGCGGCCGAGCTCGTGGAGGTCTCGTACGACCCGCTCCCCGTCCTCGTGGACGCCGGGGAGGCGCTGAAGGACGAGGTCGTGATGCACGAGGATGCCGGCTCGAACGTGGTCTGGTCGGGCGTGTTCGAGTGGGGCGACGTCGATCAGGCCCTCGCAGAGGCCGACCACGTGGTGAAGATCGAGCGGCTCCACTTCCACCGCTTCTCGTCCACACCGCTCGAGTGCGCCGGCGCGCTCGTCGAGTACGACCGGGGCACCGGCGAGTGGACGCTCCACTGCAACCACCAGATGCCCGGCGTCGGCGCGATCTGGATGGCCCCCGCGCTGCGGGTCGGGATCGACAAGCTGCGCTTCGTCACCCAGGACATCGGCGGCGGCTTCGGGAACAAGATCTGCCTGCATCCGCAGTACGTCGTCCTCTGCCTGCTCGCGCGCAAGCTCGGCCGGCCCGTCCAGTGGACCGAGTACCGGACCGACCAGCACACCGCGAACGCGCACGGCAACGAGCGCACGTTCCTCGACGTCGAGGTCGGCGTGATGGCCGACGGCACGATGACCGGCTTCAGGGTGCGCGCGCTGGACGACTGCGGGGCCTTCCCGCGCTACGAGCCGCTCGGCTGCATCATCTGGGCGCAGGTGACGCCGGGGATGTACGGCTGGCGGAACATCCGCGTCGACTTCACGCAGGTATGCACGAACAAGTCGCCCGTCTCGCCGAACCGCGGCTACTCGCGTATGCAGCACCTGTGGCTCACGGAGCGGGTCGTCGATATCGTCGCCTCCGAGCTCGGGTTCGACCCGGTCGAGATCCGGAAGAAGAACTACGTCAAGGCGGAGCAGATGCCGTACGAGACGCCGAACGGGTGCGTCTACGACTCCGGCGACTACGCGGCGGCGCTCGACCTCGCGCTGGAGCTGATCGACCACGGGTCGATCGAGGAGCGCCGGAGGGACGCCGCCGCCCGGGGGAGGCTCCTCGGCCTCGGCATCGGCTCGACGCTCGACTCGGGCACGAACAACTTCGGGCAGTCGACGCTCCTGAATCCGGACCTCCAGTTCTCGGGGAACAACGAGGCCGCCTCGGTCAAGCTCGACATCTTCGGCGAGGTCGTCGTCACCCTCGGCACGGTGCCGCAGGGACAGGGACACGAGACGACCGCCGCGCAGGTGGTCGCGGACATCCTCGGCTGCTCGCCGGAGCAGGTGAACGTGCGGCGCGGGCACGACACGTGGTTCAACTCCCATGCCGGCTTCTCGGGCACCTACGCGAGCCAGTTCGCGTTCACCGGCCTCGGCGCGGTCAAGGGCGCCGCCGAGCTTCTGCGCGACGAGATGGTGCAGCTCGCCGCGGCCGTCCTGCAGGCGCCCGCCGAGGCGATCGAGCTCGCGGACGGGATGGCGAGGATCAAGGACGGGCCGGAGGAGGCGGCGCTGCCGTTCATGGCGCTGGGCGCGATCGTGAACGCGAACAACGCGTTCCTGCCGCCCGACTTCAACCCGACCCTCAACCACCGCTACGTCTGCCGTCCGTACTTCGGGATGGTGGACACGGAGAAGAAGACGGGCCAGCTCACGCTGACCTACGCGCTGCAGGTGCACGCCGCGGTCGTCGAGGTCGACCCGGACACCGGCGAGGTCGAGGTCGTCGACTATGCGGCGGTGGACGACTGCGGCGTCCGCATCAACCCGCTGATCGTCGAGGGCCAGGTGCACGGCGCGACCGCGCACGCGCTCGGAGCCGCCCTGTCGGAGGAGTTCGTGTACGACGAGGAGGGCACGCTCCTGACCTCCAACTTCTACGACTACCACGTACCGCACGCGCTCGACATGCCGCCGCTCAAGACCGGCGCCATGGAGTCGCCCTCGCCCGTCGCCCCGCTCGGGGCGAAGGGGATGGGCGAGGGCGGCGGCGGCGGCATCCACTGCATCTGCGCGGCGATCCAGGACGCGCTCGCGAGCGCGGGGAAGCCGATCGTGTCCACGAGCTGCAACCCGCCGCATCGCGTGTGGGCGATGCTCCGCGACCCCGAGTCCAGCCGGGCGAACGTGTCGGTGGCGTCGCGGTGATCGTCTCGGGCACGAAGGAGCTCTCCGCGCCGCGCGCGACGGTCTGGAGCGTCATCAACGACCCGGCGCAGATGGCCCAGCTCATGCCGGGCGTGGAGAGCTTCGAGATCACGGACGAGAAGCACTGGACCGCGAAGGTGAAGGTCCCGCTCGGGCTCGGCGGCCTCAAGATGACGATGAACTTCGAGAAGCTCGAGGAGCGCGAGCCCGAGTTCGCGTCCATGCGGGCAAAGGGCCAGGGCGTCGGCGCGCTCATGGACATGACGACCTCGTTCACGCTGACCGAAGCGGGCGACGGCACGTCCATGGCCTGGGAGGCCGACGTCAAGATCGCCGGCCCGGTGGGAGCCATGGGCCAGCGCGTGCTCCATCCGATCGTCAACCAGCAGGTGTCCCAGGTGCTCGCCGCGCTCGAGGAGAGCGTGGCGAAGGCGGCGGGGGAGGGCACGGGCGGCGCGGAGCAGGGAATCCATCCCGCCTCGCCCGAGGCGTACTCGCCCGGGCCCGAGGGCCCGACGCACTCGACCGAAGAGAACTGACCTCGAGATGCCGGCGCCGTTTCGCATCGGCGTGATGCAGCTCACCATGGAGCCGCTCGAGGAGATGCTCGAGTCGGCCCGCGTGATGGACGCCGCCGGGATGGACACGATCTGGCTCGCCGAGGCCTACCCGTGGTGGCGCAAGCACGGGATGGAGGCGCGTTCCTCGACCGTGGTCTCGGCGCTGATGGCGCGCGAGACCGAGCGCCTCACGATCGGCTGGGGGATCATCTCGCCGTTCACGCGTCACCCCGTCCAGGTGGCGATGGACGCGCGCGTCGTCCAGGAGGCGGCCGGTCCGGGGCGGTTCCTCCTCGGGTTCGGGACGTCGAAGATCTTTCTGAACAACATCCGCGCGCAGACGAGGAAGACGCTCGGCCCGATGCGGGACGCAGTCGCGATCGTGCGCGGCGTCCTCTCGGGCGAGGCGTTCGAGTACGAGGGCGAGACCTGGAGCGCCTCGGTGCCCGCCCTGAGCGAGGACGCGCAGACGCCGAGGGAAGTCCCTCCCGTCTACGTTGCGGCGACGGCGCCGAAGATGCAGGCCCTCGCGGGCGAGATCGGCGACGGCTGCCTGACGCCGTCGATCACGACGCCGGCGTTCGTCCGCTACACCCGCGGGAACGTGGTCGCGGACGTCGACATCGGGTGCACGATCGTCGCCTCGGTCCACGCATCCGACCGCGGCGCAGGTCGCGAGGGCGCCCGCGAGATCGCGGGGATGTACCTGGCGAACAAGTTCCAGAACATCAGGGGCGCCGCGGACACGCTCCTCGAGCTCGCGGAGATCGAGATGGAGGAGCTCGCGCCGGTCGCGGAGGCCATGGAGCGTGGCGGACGCCTGGCGGCGAAGGCCGAGGTGAGCGACTCGCTGCTCGACCGCTGCAAGCCGATCGCGGGCACGCCCGGAGACTGCATCGCGGCGATCGAGGAGTACCGCGAAGCCGGCTGCACGCACGTGATGCTCGAGCTGTGGGGCGACGACCGGCACGACCAGATCCGGCTCTTCGGCGAGCAGGTGCTCCCGCACGTCCGTGGCTGAGCTCGCGATCGACCGGGAGCGGCTCGTCGCGTGGGCGAGCGAGGCCATCGGCGTGCCGTCGTTCACCGGCTCCGAGGAGGCCATGGCCGAGCTGATGCGCGAGACGTTCCTCGAGCTCGGACTCCAGGTCCAGTGGCAGCAGGTGGAGGAGGGACGCGCGAACGTCCTCGGCATCCGTCAGGGCGAGGGCGGCGGGCCGAGCCTCATGTTCAACGGGCACATGGACACGTCGTACTCGGGCCGGGAGCCCTGGCTCGCGCACGTGCCGGGCTTCCAACCGCGTGCCTTCGTCGAGGAGGGGCGGCTGTACGGGCTCGGGATCTCGAACATGAAGGGCGCGCTCGCCTGCTACGTCGAGGCGTTGCGCGCGCTGGCGGACGCCGGCGTCCGGCTCCGCGGCGACGTCATGATCGCCGCCGTCGCCGGCGAGATCGAGAAGACGCAGTTCGGAGACGCGCAGGGGGCCCAGTTCCGCGGGTACGCGGCCGGCTCCCGCCACCTCGTCTCCCACGGCGGGGTGGCCGACATGTGCATCCTCGGGGAGCCGACGGAGTCCAAGCTCGTCCTCGGGCACTTCGGCTCGCTCTGGGTGCGGATCTCGACCGCAGGGCCGTTCGTGCACACGGCCTTCAGCGAGGGGCGGCGCGAGGAGAACTCGATCCTGCGCATGCGCCGGGTGCTGGACGCGGTGCTCGAGTGGATCCCGATCTGGGAGGACGACCCGGAGAACGCGTACCGCGGCGCCCGGCCGATCGTCAACGTCGGCGCGATCGAGGGTGGCTTCGGCTGGCGGGTCTCGCGCACACCTCACCGCACCGACCTCTTCCTCGACGTGCGCGTCCCGCCTACGAAGGAGATGGCCGCGGCGCGCGCACACGTGATCGACATGGTGCGCGGGCTGCAGGAGCGGTTCCCGGACTACGGCGTGGAGGGCGAGGTGTACGTGACCGCCCCCGGCGCCGAGATCGAGGAGCGGCACCCGCTCGTGGGGGCGCTCGACGCCGCGCACGCGGAGGTCTTCGGCGCTCCGCCCGAGCGCGACGTCACGCGCTGGTTCTCGGACGCCTCCGTCCTCACGCGCTACGGGATCGCGACCGTGAACTACGGCACCTCGACGGGCCTCCTCGACACCGTGAAGGGCGAGAACCTCGAGATCGACGGGCTCGTGCAGACGGCCGAGGTGTACGCGAGAGCCGCGATCAACGTGTGCGGGGTCGCCCCGTGACCCGAGCGGCCGAGCGAAGCCGTGCCCAGCCGCACGTTACAGCGCGTCACTCGGTGCGCTCGCCGCGCGGCTCGAACGCTCAGCTCGAGCGCTCTCGAGTCACGCTTGGCAAGCCTCGAGGGCAAGTTACAACTTGTAACTTGGCCGTCGATTCGGCCCTGTCCGGCGAGGACGGCGGAGCGGCGGGGAAGGCGTGAGCGTCTACCAGCTTCCCCACGACCTCCCGGTCCCGCACGACGACGGGGCGTGCGAGCACCTCCGGGGCGCGGCGGTACCGGCGGTCGTGCTGGCGTCGTCGCAGGGGCCGTTCGATCTCGCCGCACACGCGGCGCAGCTCGGCGTCCTGTACGTCTACCCGCGCACCGGCCGGCCGGGAGTTCCGAGCCCGGACCGGTGGGACGCGATCCCCGGCGCGCGCGGCTGCACCCCGCAGTCGTGCGCGTTCCGAGACCACGCCTCCGAGCTCGCGGAGCTCGGAGCCGCGGTGGCCGGGCTCTCCGCCCAGACGCTCGACGACCAGATCGAGCTCGCTGAGCGCGAGCGGATGCCGTTTCCCGTCGTCGCCGACCCGGAGCTGCGGCTCCGCGACTCGCTCGGGCTGCCGACCTTCGAGTTCGACGGCGTGACGTTGTACAAGCGCGTCACCCTCGTGCTCGAGGAGGGGGGCGTCACGAAGGTCTTCTATCCCGTGTTCCCGCCCGACCGGAACGCGGCAGAAGTCGTCTCGTGGCTGCGAGGGAGGAGCGCATGAAGCTCGTGACCTTCGGCGAGGAGTCCCGCGTGGGCCACGTGGACGGCGAGGAGATCGCCGTCCTCGACGTGCCCACGATGCGGGAGTACTTCGAGCGCGGCGACGCGGACGAGACGGGCGAGCGGGTCGCGCTCGCCGAGACGAGGCTCCGCTCCCCGATCGTCCCCAGGAAGTTCTTCCACACCGCGGGGAACTTCCGGGAACACGAGGAGGAGTCGAAGCAGGTCGGCTGGTCGCACGAGATCGCGCCCTGGATCGTCTTCTTCCAGAACGTCGACGCGATCGTGGGGCCGGACGAGCCGGTCGTGTACCCCGAGCACCTGACCGAGGAGCTGGACTACGAGCTCGAGCTCGCCGTCGTGCTCAAAAAGGCGGGGAAGTGGTTCTCCGCCGAGGAGGCACCGGACTACGTCGGCGGCTACGTCATCTTCAACGACATCACCGCGCGCGACATACAGCGCCGCGAGATGCGGTCGGGGGTCTTCTCGTTCTGCAAGGCGATCGACACGTTCTGCCCGCTCGGCCCGTGGATCGTCACGCCGGACGAGATCCCCGACCCGCACGACCTCGCGATGGAGCTGCGCGTGAACGGCGAGTCGAGGCAGGTCTCCCACTCGGGCCGGATGAGCGTGACCATCCCCGAGATCCTCAGCCACTACTCGGCGCTCGGCTACTCGGCGGGGGACGTCCTCTCGACCGGCACCGTTTCCGGCGTGGCCGGCTTCTCGCCGGATGCGGCCTCGCTCTACCTCAGGCCGGGCGACGTGATGGAGGCGGAGATCGAGCGGATCGGCGTCCTCCGCAATCCGGTGGTCGCGTGGCGGGAGGCGCACGGCGAGCCGGCGCCCCCGCGGGTCACGTGGTAGTCGGCGCCGTCGAGCTTCTCCCCGTGCCGGATGCGGTCGGCATCCTCGGGGAGTACGCCGAGCTCTACCCCGACGTCGAGCCAGGGGCGTGGGGGCCGTACCGCGCGCTCTACCCGGAGCTGTTCGCGGGCGCAGCTGGCGCCTGCCCTGCACGTGCTACCTCGTCCGCTCGGTCGAGGCGACCGTGCTCGTCGACACCGGCGTCGGGCCTCCCGGGCTCTGGGACTGGACGGCCGAGGACGAGGGCGGCCTCACGGACGCGCTCGCGGAGACGGGCGTCCGCCCGGACGACGTCGACGTCGTCTTCCTCACGCACCTGCACATCGACCACCTGGGCTGGAACGCGGACCTCGAGGGCGTGCCGCTGTTCCCCCGCGCCCGGTACCTCGTCCACCGCGACGCGCTCGCGTTCGCGCGCACCCGCTCGGAGCTCCCGCACATCCGCCGCTGCGTCATGCCCCTCCTCGAGCGCTTCGAGCAGGTCGGGGGCGAGGTGACGGTCGCTCCGAGCCTGACCGCCTACCCCGCCCCGGGCCATCACCCGGGGCACATGGCCCTCCGCATCGTGTCCCGCGGGAAGCAGACCGTCCTGCTCGCGGACACCGCGGTGCATCCCGGCATGCTCGACCGTCCCGAGCTCGGCTACGTCTCCGACCTGGACGGTCCCGCGTCGATCGAGACACGGCGCGCGACGATCCCGACCCTCGTCGACCGCGACGTCCTCGTCGCGTGCGGCCATTACCCGGGGAGCGGGATCGGCCGCGTGGTCACGGCCGACGGACGCGTCGTCTGGCAGGAGGCGGCGTGAGCTGGCCGCGCGACGACGGGCGGCTCGAGCGCGTGCGTGCCTTGATGGGGGATCATGGCCTCGACGCGCTCGTCGTCCGGGCGCCCGACAACGTCCTCTACCTGACGAACTTCTGGGGCATGAAGGGGTATGACGTCTGCGTCTTCCCACGCGAGGGCGAGCCGACGCTCGTGTGCCTCGAGCCGAGCGCGGAGGACGCCGAGCGCACCGCCTGGACGAAGGAGGTCCGCCTGTTCGCGGGCTATCACCCCTCGGACCCACGTCCTCCGCTCGCCCGCGCCCGCGACCTCGCGCGGGAGGTCGCGCGGGAGTACGGCACGATCGGGCTGGAGCTCTCGCTCGGCACCCAGAGCGCGGATCGCATGGTCGGCGAGCCGACGACGTTCACGGCCGAGTGGTTCACGGCCTTCGGCGAGGTCGAGGACGCGACCCCGCTCCTCGCCGAGGCGCGTGCGATCAAGACCCCGCAGGAGATCGAGCGAATGCGGCTCGCGAACGAGATCGCCGCGGCCGGGATGGAGCACTGCAGGCTCGTCCTCGAGCCGGGGATGAGCGAGGCGGAGATCGCCGCGGAGTGGCAGGGGTTCGTGCACGGCGAGGGGACCGGCTGGGAGGGGAGGGTGGAGCTCGCGCTCGGGTTCTCCCTCGTGTGGTCGGGGCCGGGGATCAGGACCTTCACCGCGACGACCTCCCGCCCCGTGGTCGAGGGGGAGCCCACCCTCTTCGAGATCTGGGTCTGCGCCGACGGGTACTGGTGCGACCACACGAAGAACCTCGTCGCCGGCGAGCTGACCTCCGACTACCAGGCGCTCGAGACCGGCCTGCTCGGGGTGTACGAGGACGCTCTCGGGTTCGTCGTGCCGGGCGCGAGCCTCGCCGAGCTCGACCGGCGCGTGCGCGCCGGGATCGAGGCGCTCGGCTTCCCCGGGCAGCCGTCGCACCCGGTCTGCCACGGTGTCGGCGCCCGGGCGCACGAGCCGCCGTACGCGCACCAGGCGGGCGCCGGCGAGATCGCGGCGGGCATGGTCCTCGCGGTCGAGCCGGGGTGCTACCTCGAGGGCGGGGGCGGCCTGCGCGTCGAGGACAACTTCCTCGTCACCGACGCGGGCGCGGAGAAGCTCTCGCCGTTCCCGGACGGGATCGTCCGGACGTGACCCTCGACCGCTCGAGGGTCTGGACGGGAGAGCTGAACGCGCACGCGCTCGAGCCCCAGCCGCGCGTGACCGTCGGGCTCTACGACACCACGCTTCGCGACGGCGAGCAAACCGTGGGAGTCGTATTCACGCCAGAGCAAAAAGTCGAAATTGCTACGGCACTGGCCGCCGCCGGCGTCGACCGCATCGAGGCCGGCTTCCCGCGCGTGTCGGAGGAGGACGCGGAGGCGATACGCCTGGTTCTGGCGGCCGGGCTCGACGCCGAGATCTGGGGCTTCTCGCGCGCCGTACGTGCAGACGTGGAGGCGCTCGTCGAGCTCGGCCTCACCGCCTCGGTCATCGAGAGCCCGATCTCGGACGCCAAGCTCGCGGCGCTCGGCGTGTCGCGGGAGGCGATGCTCGAGCGCATCCGGACAGCCGTCTCGCTCGCCGTCGAGAGCGGTGTCCGGGTGGCGTACTTCGGGGTCGACTCGACGCGGGCTGACCTCGGCTTCCTGCGCTCCGCGTACGAGACGGCGGTCGAAGCCGGTGCCGCCGAGGTGGTCGTCGTCGACACCCTCGGGATCGCGACGCCCGAGGCGGCGGCCTACCTCGTCGGAGACGTCGCCGAGCGCTTCGACCACGAGGTGCCGGTGCACTGGCACGGGCACGACGACTTCGGCCTCGCGACCGCGGCTGCGATCGCCGCCGTCCAGGCAGGCGCGACCTGGGTGCAGGGAACCGTCAACGGGATGGGGGAGAGGGCGGGGAACGCCGACCTCGTCGAGGTCGCCCTCGCGCTCGAGGCGCTGTACGGCATCCCGACGCGCCTGCGCATCGATCAGGTCCGCTCCCTCGCCCGCCTGGTGCAGGAGCTCTCCGGGACGCCGCTCCCGGCCTGGAAGCCGGTCACCGGTGAGAACCTGTTCGTCCGGGAGTCCGGCGCCGTCGCCTCGCAGTTCCACGACCCGCCCGCGATCGAGCCGTACGCCTCGGAGCTCGTGGGGGCCGAGCGGGGCGTCGTCCTGGGGAAGAAGAGCGGGCTCGACTCCATCCGCATCAAGGTGGCCCAGCTCGGACTGGACGTCCCCGCGGACCGCTTCCCGGCGCTCCTCGAAGCGGTCAAGCGAGCCGGCGTCAGGAAGGGCAGGCTCGTCACCGACGCCGAGTTCCGGCGTCTCGTCCGCAAAGGAGGGTAGGTCACGATGCATCACCGCGAGCTCCTGAATCCCGCCGGGCTGCACCCGGCGCCCGGCTTCAGCCACGTCGCGATCGCGTCCGGGACGAGGGTCGTCCACTTCGCCGGCCAGGTCGCCCTCGCGCCCGACTTCGCGCTCGTCGGGGAGGACGACCTCGAGGCGCAGACGCGCGCGGCGATGGAGAACCTCAAGGTCGCCTTGGATGCCGCCGGCGTGGGCTGGGGCGACGTCGTGCGCCGCACGATCTACACCCTCCGGCCGACCGAGTACGAGGCGATCACGCGCGCGATCGACGAGGTGACCGGCGGCGCCGAGCACCCGGCGCAGACGATCGTCGGGGTCACGGGCCTCGCCGTGCCCGGTCTCCTGATCGAGATCGAGTGCACCGCAGTGCTGCCGTAAGGGGTCCGGTGGCGGTTTGACTGACATGTCAGGAGCCGGGATACTCGCCCCATGGCGTGTCACGTGGCGTCGGGGCGCCACTGAGAGGCAGCTGCGAGGAGCGTGATCGAGCGGATCTGCATCGTCGGGGCGGGGGTCATCGGGAGCCTCTTCGCGGGGCATCTGGCCTCGGTGTGCGACGTCTCGATCCTCACGCGCAGACGGGAGCACGCAGACGCCCTGAACCGTGAAGGGCTGCGCGTGAGCGGGCGGAGCGAGCGGCAAGCCAGGGTCGCGGCGACGGACGACCCCGCCGCCCTCGAGCCGTTCGACGTCGCGATCGTGGCCACGAAGGCATCTGGGCTCCGGCCTGCGGCGGCCTCCCTCCAGGGGCGCTTCCCCGACGCGACGGTGATGACCGTGCTCAACGGGATCGGGGCCGAGGAGATCGTGCGTGAGCACGGTCCCTGGCCGATCGTCTCGGCGGTGACCTTCATGAGCGGCACGCGCCACACGGACACGCACGTGGAGTACATCCTCGACACCGAGACCTGGCTCGGCCCGTACGAGACGACGCCCTTCGAGCGCGTCCGCGAGCTCGCGGACACGATCGTCGCCTGCGGTCTCCGGGCCGAGGCGCTGCCCGACCTCCGGCCGGCGCAGTGGTCGAAGCTGATCTTCAACGCGGCCGTGAACCCCGTCGCGGCGATGACCGGGTTGCCGCACGACCCGCACTTCTCGGCCGAGCACGAGCCCACGGACCTCGGCCACCTCGTGCACGGGCTCGTGGACGAGGGCAAGGCGGTGGCTACCGCCGCCGGGATCGAGCTGCACGACGACCCGTGGGAGATGAACGTCCTCGCCACGCGGCGTGGATCCGCGCACTACCCGTCCATGCTCGAGGACGTCGACGCGCGACGCGAGACGGAGATCGACCTCATCACCGGGTCGCTCCTCCGCGAGGCCGAGCGCACCGGCGTCCCCGTCCCCCTGCACGCGGCGCTGCATGCGCTCATCAGGGGGAAGGAGGCGTCGTGGGAGCAGGACGCATCCGTTCGCAGGCAGGCAACCCCGACAGGAGGGCAGTGATGAAGGGAGCAGGCAAGGTGGTACTGACGCTGCTCGTCGCAGCGGCGGTCGCGGCGGTGGCCGTGACCGCCGGCTCGGCGTCGTCGCAGCAGTCGACCGTCGTCATCGGCTACGCGTACGACGCGAGCGGCGCCATGGCGCCATTCGACGGCCCGGCGCTCGCGACGGCGCGCGACCGGATCAAGCAGATCAACCGCGGAAGCGGCGTCAACCTGAGGCTCGTCACGTGCAATACCCAGGGCAACAAGCCCGCCGTGGCGAAGGCGTGCGCCGCTCGTCTCCTCGGACGCGGCGCCGACGTGATCATGACCACGTGCGACGTCGACCTGGCGGCTCCGGTCGTGCAGGAGTCGATCAACGCCGGGAAGCTCACGGTCGCCCCCTGCATCGGGACCGACCAGATGGGGCCCAAGCGCTTCGGCGCGAAGGGCCGCCTCGCGTTCTCGTACGGCAACGTCGCCCAGGACGAGGGCTCGGCCATGGCCGAGTTCGCGTGGAGGCGGGGCTGGCGTGAGGCCGCGCTCGCGACCGACACCGTCATCGTGTACTTCCGGAACGTCGTCCAGGCCTTCAAGGCCCGCTGGCAGCAGCTCGGGGGCCGGATCGTCGCCGAGGAGACGTACCAGTCGCTCGGCGGGAACCCCGCGTCGTGGCAGAACGTCGTCACGCGGCTCAACTCGCGTGACGCCGACGTGATCGTGACGTCCACGGCGGCTGCGTTCGGCGCGCAGGTGCCGATCCTGAACGGGCTGCGCACGCTCGGGAACGACACGCCGTTCCTCAACTCGTGGGCCGGCGACGGCAACTACTGGTACACGCCGAACCCGGAGATCACGAACTACTACTACGTCACGTTCGCGTCCGCGTTCGGCAACGACCCGGTGCGGGCGGTCAATGCGCTCGCCCGGCGGAACAGGGCCGCGATCGCGAAGGCCGGCAGCACGGGTGGGTTCGTCACGGGCGCGTCGGCGATCGACGGCATCGTCACGGCGGTCCGCCGTGCGGGCGGATCGACCAACGGCGCGCGTCTGGCCGCCCAGATGGAGCGGTTCAGGAACGTGCCGACGGTCTCGGGACGGGTGAGCTTCTCACGGTCCCTGCACACGGTGTTCGGACGCCAGTACCGCGTCATCCGCGTGGAGGGCAACACGCCGCGGGTCGTCGGCCTGGTGAAGGCCAGGGTCGTCCCGAAGATCTGACCGGGACGGGCTTGACCGAGGGCTCGAAGACGGACGACACCAGGCGGCCCGGGACGCTCCGGGCCGCCTCGGTGTCCCGCGCCTTCGACGGCGTTCAGGCGCTGCGGGAGGTGACGCTCGAGCTCCATCGCCACGAGGTCGTGGGCCTGATCGGGCCGAACGGCGCCGGGAAGTCCACGCTTGTCAACGTCCTCACCGGCTTCGACCTCCCGGACGAGGGCACCGTCGAGCTGGAAGGCCGCGACATCACGCGCTGGAGCCCGCACCGGCGGGGCCGTCAGGGACTCGCACGCACGTTCCAGCACAGCAGGTCGTTCCGGGGGCTCTCGGTGCGCGAGAACGTCGAGGTCGCCGCCCTCGGCTCCGGCTCCGGGCCTCGGGCCGCGCGGCGGCGTGCCGACGAGCTGCTAGAGCGCCTGCAGTTGGGCGCGCAGGCGGCCACGCCCGCAGGCGCGCTCGCGGGCGGGGACGAGCGTCGTCTCGGCGTCGCCCGGGCGCTCGCCACCGAGCCCCGGTTCGTGCTCCTGGACGAGCCCGCTGCGGGGCTCCCCGAGGCCGAGGTGCCCGACTTCGCCGCCGTGATCCGCTCGGTCCGGGACGAGCACGGCGCAGGCGTCCTCCTGATCGACCACAACATGGCGCTCGTCATGGACGTGTGCGACCGGATCCAGGTGCTCGACCACGGCGCGCCGCTTGCCGAAGGGGCCCCGGCGGAGATCCGCGCCAACCTCGACGTCGCGGCCGCCTACCTCGGCGAGTCCGCGGTGCACGAGGACCCGTGAGCGGAACCCTGCTCGAGCTGGAGGGACTCGAGGTCGCCTACGGCCGCGTGCCGGCGGTGCGCGGGCTCTCGCTGACCGTGGCGGCCGGCGAGATCGTCGGCCTCATCGGGCCGAACGGCGCCGGGAAGTCGACCACCCTGCACGCGGTGATGGGCGCGGTCCACGCGCGGCGAGGCGACGTCCTGCTCGAGGGTAGGTCGCTGCGCGGCCGCTCGCCGGAGGCGATCGCGCGCAGCGGGGTCGCGCTCGTCCCGGAGGGCCGCCGCCTGTTCGGGGAGCTGACGGTGGAGGAGAACCTCCGGCTCGGCCTGGCGGGTCGCCGTGGCCCGAGGGGGAACGGCCTGGGTGCCGTGTACGAGCTCTTCCCGATGCTGAGCGACTTCCGGCGCCGCTCTGCCGGTGCCCTCTCGGGCGGGCAGCAGCAGCAGCTCGCCATCGCGCGGGCGCTCGTCGCGGAGCCGTCGGTGCTGCTCCTCGACGAGCCGTCGCTCGGCCTCGCCCCGACCGTTGTCGACCTCGTGTTCTCGACGCTCGCCACGATCCGGGAGCGCGGGCTCGGGATCCTGCTCGTCGAGCAGCGCGCGCAGCGCACGGTCGCTGCCGCCGATCGCACGCACGTCCTCGCGCACGGCGAGCTGCAGCTCACGTTGACCCCCGAGGAGGCGGGGGACACCGACCGCATGGTCGCGGCCTACCTCTCGTGAGCGGCGCGCTGGCGAGCGTGTTGACGGACTTCCTCGGGGATGCCCTCGACGCCCAGGTGCAGGTCGACGCGATCGGGCTCGGAGCGGTCTTCGCCTTGATGGCGGTCGGCATCGGGCTCGTGTTCGGCGTGCTCCGGCTCGTCAACTTCGCCTACGGGCAGCTCGTCATGGCCGGCGGCTTCGCGCTCGCGTTCGCATCCGACCGGGGCTGGCCGGTCGCGGTCGGCATCGTCCTCTGCTTCGCGGTCGTGCTCGTTCTCTCGCTTGCGATGGACGTCGTCGTGTTCAGGCCGCTGCGCGGCCAGTCGCCCGCAGTGATGCTGATCGCGACCTTCGCCGTCGCGTTCCTGCTGCAGAGCATCGCGCTGCTCTGGTTCGGCCCGCTCGGGAAGACCGCCGCGTCGCTCGCGGATCTGAACCGGCCCGTCTCCGTCGGCGACGTGGAGATCCGCAAGATCACGATCGTCGCCATCGTCGCCGCGGCGATCTGTCTAGGGCTGCTCGCCCTCCTCCTGAACCGGACCTCGATCGGACTGCACATGCGCGCCGCGGCGATGGACTTCCAGACGGCGCGGCTCGTGGGCGTGCGGGCGAACCTCGTGAGCGCCGCGGCGGTGCTCATCGCGGGCGTGCTCGCCGCCGTCGTGGCGGTCATCCTCACGGTGCAGTTCCCGACCGTGACGCCGACCTTCGCGCTGCGCGAGACGATCATCGTCCTCGCCGGGGTCGTCGTCGGCGGGATGAACAGGCTCCTGCCCGCGACGCTCGGAGGCTTCGCCATCGGGTACGTCTCCGGGATCCTCGGCGGGGCGCTGCCCACGGCGCAGAGCCAGTACCTGCCCTCGTTCGTCTTCGGGCTCGTGATCCTCGTGCTGCTCGTACGGCCGGCCGGCCTCTTCACGCGCGGCCGTCCGACGGTGGAGCGCGTGTGAGGCGCGACGCCGGCCGTGCCGCCGTGCAGCTGGCGGCTCCGGTGACGCTCGTGGCCGCCGCGGCGCTCCTCGGCGCGACGGCGTCGCGCGCGAACGAGATCCACTTCATCAACGCCCTCGTGGCGGTGTCGATGGTGGTGGCCCTCTACGTCTTCGTCGGGAACTCGGGCGTCCTCTCCTTCGGCCACATCAGCTTCGTCGCGGTCGGCGCCTGGGCGGCTGGGGTGCTCTCCGTGCCCGAGCAGGAAAAGCCGGCGTTCATGCCCTATCTCTTCGACTTCCTCGCCGAGACGACCGTCGGCAACGTGGGCTCGCTCGTCGCCGCAGCGGCCGTGGGCGGCGCGTTCGCCCTCGTCGTCGGGCTCCCGCTCATGCGTCTCTCGGGGCTCGCCGCCGGGATCGCGACCTTCGCGGTGCTCGAGATCACGAACAACGTCCTCCGCTACTACGAGAAGGTCGGCCCGGGCCTGAACACGTTCTCGTCCGTCCCGGAGACCACAGACCTGGCGCAGGCGGCGGTGGGGGCGCTCGCCGTCGTGGTCGCCGCGTTCGCGTACCAGCGCAGCCGCTTCGGCAGGCAGCTGCGCGCGACCCGCGAGGACCCGGCGGCGGCCCGCGCCGTCGGCGTCTCGATCTACCGTCAGCGTCTCGGCGCGTTCGTGCTCTCCGGCTTCCTCGCGGGGCTCGCCGGAGGCCTGTACGTCCACTTCCTCCCGATCAACGCGGACAGCGTGTATCTCGACCTGACGTTCATCACGCTCGCGATGCTCGTGATCGGCGGCGCGACGAGCCTGTGGGGCGCCGTCGTCGGCGCCCTCGCCGTGAGCGCCCTCGACTCGCTGCTCGCGAACGCCGAGGCCGAGGGCGCGGTGGAGCTCCTGGGGCGAACGCTCGACGTGCCGGCGGGTACGCGCATCGTGGTCGTGAGCGCGCTCATGGCTCTCGTCCTCGTCCTGCGTCCCGGTGGGCTGACAGGGGGCCGCGAGTTCTCCCTCGCGTCGCTCGGGCGCCTGCGGCCGCGACCGGCGCGGGAGGCGGCCGAGTGAGGGTGTGCATCGTCGGCTGCGGGGCCGTCGGCTCCCTCTTCGCGGCGAACCTCGCCGGCCTCGAGGACGTCGAGGTGTGGGCGTACGACCTCGACCGGGCACACGTGGACGCGATCAACGCGGACGGCCTCCGCCTGACGGGCGCCGGCGAGGCGCTCGGCCGGCTCTCGGCGACGGCGCATGCCGCGGCGCTCCCTCCCTGCGAGTTCGGGATCGTCGCGACGAAGGCGATGCACACCGACGCCGCGCTCGCCGCGACCGCGCACGCCTTCGCGCACGGCGCGGTGGCGTCCGTTCAGAACGGCGTGGGCAACGAGGAGGCGATCGCGCGGCACGTCGCCCGCGTGATCCGCGGGACGACGTTCCCCGCGGGGAAGATCGTGGCGCCCGGGGTCGTACAGTGGGACGTCAAGGGCGACACCACGTTCGGCCCGTTCGAGCCGAGCCCGGCGGCGCCGGCGGAGATCGAACGCCTCGCGGAGGCCTGCACGCGCTCGGGGATGCCGACGACTGCGGTAGCGGACGCGCGGCCGACCCAGTGGCGCAAGGTCGTGTTCAACGCGGCGACGAACCCCGTCGGCGCCCTGACCGGGCTCACCCACGGCCGCGTGTGCGAGCGCTCCGACCTGCGCGCCCTCGTGAGCGCGCTCGTGGACGAGGGGAAGGCGGTAGCAGGCGCGCAGGGCATCGTTCTCGACGCCGACCCGGAGGAGCTGATCGACCATGCCGCGCGCCCGGACGTCGCCTACGAGCACAAGGCGAGCATGCTCCAGGACGTCGAGGCCCGCCGGTCGACGGAGATCGACTTCCTGAACGGCGGCATCTCGCGCATCGGGCGAGAGCTCGGCATCCCGACGCCGCTGAACGACGCCGTCACCGCACTCGTGAAGGGACTGGAGGCCTCATGGAGCTGATGATCGAGACCGCGGGGGCGGTTGCGTGAACGCCGAGCTGGAGCGCCGCTTCGCGAACGTGCGCGCGGCAATGGCCGAGCACCATCTGGACGCCCTCGTCGTGTCCGGCAGCGAGTACACGGGCTTCGAGGGGGCCGTGACGTACCTCTCGGGCTTCCAGATCGTCCACCGCTACGCATACGTCGTCGTGCCGGCGGACGGCGAGCCCGCCGTCGTCTTCCCGACCGAGGCCCGCTACGTGGGAGAGCACGGGACCGCGCAGATCGAGCAGGCGTTCCACGACCGGCCCGGCGAGCACGTGGCCGCGCGCGCGCGGGATGCGGGCTGGAAACGCCTCGGCGTGTACGGGCTCGACTACGTCATGCCCGTGCGCGACTACCGGGCGCTCGAGGCGGCCGGGCCCGAGATCGTCCCGTTCGACGTCGAGTTCGACCTTGCTCGCGCGGTGAAGAGCGAGGCGGAGCTCGCATCGGTGCGTGACTCGGTGCGCATCAACCAGCGGGGGTTCGAGATCTTCCTGGACACGTACGCGCCCGGACGCACCGCGGCGGAGGTCATGTCCAGGGCGGAGGAGTACTTCGTCGCGGAGGGGTGCGGCCGCCTGACCATGAACATGGTGCTCACGGGCTCCGACGAGCTCGCCCGCCCCGAGTTCAAGATCGCCCGGCGCGAGGAGGTGCTCGGGGCGTTCGTGCTCCCCTCGCTCGAGATCGCCGGCCCCGGGATGCACTGGGTCGAGGTCTCCCGCGCGATCGGCGCCGAGGGAGCGACGCTGTCCCCGGACACGGAGCGGATGCTCGAGGCCTACCTCGAGTACTTCGACGCCGCGCGCCGCGCCATGCGGCCGGGTGTGACATGCCACGATCTGCACACGGCCGTGTCGAGTGGGTTCCTCGAGCGCGGCTACCACCTCGGGCACGTGACCGGCCACTCGATCGGGATGACGATGATCGAGTTCCCCAAGATCGGCGAGGGGGTCGAGACCGAGCTCCGCGAGGGGATGGTCCTCTCCATGCACCCCCACGCGATCGCGGCGAGCGGCGAGGGCTGCCTGTACATGCAGGAGACCTGGCTCGTAACCGCAGGTGGCGGCGAGCCGCTCTCGACGCTGCCGATGCAGGTCTTCCTCGTGTAGCGCGGAAGCCCGGCCCGATGCGTCGATGAGGCTACAATCCGGCACGTGAGCTGGCCGTGGCTCGTGGCGCTCGTCCTCGCGGCCGCACTGGTCGTCGCGGTCGAATGGTCGCGCGTGGGACGCCGGTTCGGCGCCGAGGCGAGGAGGAGGCGGGACCGTCAGCGCCGCAAGGCGCAGCTGCGCGTGGTCACACCGGACGAGGAGAGCGAGGAGTTCGTCCGCTCGGTCCAGCGCGACCTCGATGCGCTCCCGACGATCGAGGAGCGGGACCGCAGGACCTAGCGGACGCGGAAGGTCGTGGCGAGGGTTCGCGTGTTCGCGAGGATCCGCGCGACGTTCTCCGTGTTCTTGGACTCCTGGTAGTCCGAGACCCGCAGCACCAGCCGGTGCGCACCCGGGTCGAGGTCGCGCGGCAGTCGCACGCGTACGACTCCGCGCGAGAAGGTCGCGCGCGCGGTTCTCCCGTCGATCGTGGCGGCGAGGGAGCCCGGGTCCACCCCCGCACCCGGGTCGGTCGCCGAGACGAGGACCGCGGTCGCGCTCCGTGCCAGCGCCCGCGCCCGGAGCCGGAGCCTCGGCGGTGCGACGTCGTTCACCCAATACCGGAACGTGAAGGCTCCGGCGCCTGCGCGGGTGCCGCTGTCGAAGATGACCGCATAGTCGCCCGGAGCCGGCGAGAGGGCAGCGACCACGGGGAGCGGGGCGCGGTAGCCGAAGGGGCCGCCGACGTAGGGGTTCGAGCTGAACGGGAGCCCCGCATGCCCCGTCACGCGGTTCTCGTCCAGCGCGGCGACGAGCCGCGGCTCGACGCGGCTTCCGCGCCCGCGTCCGGTGATGACGACGCCGATGTTCGCCACCCGCCGCCGGAGCCGGATCCGGTACACGCTCTCCGGGCCGCGGAGCACGGTGGTCACCCCGACGCCGCTCGGGTCCTCCGGATAGCGGTAGCGCGTGACGAGCGCGGGCCTCCCGCTCGTCGTCCCGCGGTGGACGCCCGTGCGGGCAAGCGGGAGCGCGCGATGGCGCGCGAGCTCGGGCACCGCCACGCGGCCCCAGAACGGCACGCGTCGGACGTCGGAGCCGCGCCGGAGCTCGAGGAAGCCGCCGACCTCGCCCTCGCGCGCCGAGGGCGGCACTGCCACCTCGACGCTCAGCGTTCCCGGCACCTCGACCGTCGGGGCGACGGTGAGCGTGGCAGCGCCCGTGGTGGACGTGCGTGCCTGGCTCACCTGCCACGTGCCCGCTCCCTCGCCCGCGTCGCCGAGCTCGATCGTCCCGCGCACCGTCGTGCCCCGGCGGAGCAGACCGAGCGAGAGGCTGCTCGGCTCGGCGAAGAGGAGCGCGCGATCGGCCCTCGCGAGGGCGACGAGCCCGCCTCCCTGGAAGGTCGGGCCGAGCGGGCCGCCGCGCTCCGCCTGCACCGGCGTCCCCGTCTGGACGAGAGCGGACTTCACCTGTGCGACGGTCCATGTCGGATGGCGCTGCAGGAGGACCGCGGCGGCTCCGGCCACGTGGGGGGTCGCCATGCTCGTGCCGGACGAGCGCTGCCAGCCGTTCGGGACGGAGGAGAGGATGTCGACGCCCGGTGCCGAGACGTCGGGCTTCAGGCGGACCGACACGGTCGTCGGACCGACCGAGGAGAACTCGGCATGCCTGCTGGTCCCAGGGCCGCCCGGAATCTCGACGGCCGCGACCGCGATCGCGCGCTGCGAGGTCGCGGGCGACGAGACCGAGCCCGCCCCGACGTCGTTGTAGTCGTTCCCGGCGGCGACCACCGGCACCACTCCGGCCGCCGCGGCAGCGTCCAGTGCGAGCGCCACGACGTCGCGGGTCGGCTCGATCTCCGGCTCGCCGATCGAGAGGTTGATGACGTCCATCCCGTCGGCGACCGCGGCCTCGATCGCAGCGACGAGCTCGGGCGCGTTGCCGTTGGGGCTCAGCCCCACCGGCGTCCGCACGAGCGCCTTGTAGTTGCCGATGTACGCGCGCGGCGCGATCCCCGAGACGGTGCGCTCGCCCGGCGCCTCCGTCCCCGCGTTGCCGGCTGCGATCCCGGCGACGTGCGTGCCGTGATCCGACTGCTGGGGGTCGAACGCCTGGCGCGCGAGCGGCGAGGTCGCTCCCGGCGGCGGGAAGGCGCGTGCGACGATGACCTTCGCGCTCGTGTACCTCGCCTGTCCGCGCGGGAAGCCGGACGGCATCGTGTAGCCGGTGGCGTCGAGGAACGGGTGCCCGGGGTCGACGCCCGTGTCGATGATCGCGATCTTCATACCCTGGCCCGCCGTCGCGAACGACGGCCCCCAGAGGCCTGGCGCGCCGATCTGCCCCGGGCTGCGGTCGAGCATCGGGACGTACCCGGTCGCGAGGTGGACGTCTCGCACGCCGGGTAGCCGCCGCAGGCGCGGGACGTGCCCGCTCGGGAGGTCGACCGCGAAGCCGTTCGCGACCAGACGGTAGCGCCAGCGGACGCGAGCGTCGGGGAGCGCGCTCGCAAGCTTCCGGCGGAAGGCCCGCTGCTCGCGTGCGATCCGCTCCCGCGAGCCCGGCACGAGCGCAAGCGGGGGCGAGGAGAGCGCGACCACGACCTCGGTCCTCCCGTCGTCGAACCCGGCCGCGACCGGCGGCCCCGGGTCGCCGAGCGCGAGCATGGCCACTCCGACGGCGAGGACGGCGCGCGCGCGGGTCATCGGGAGATGAGACTCCCCGGGTGCCTGAAAGTCGTAAGCGATGCGGATGAGAGGACTTGAACCTCCACGCCCTTACGGGCACACGGACCTGAACCGTGCGCGTCTACCAATTCCGCCACATCCGCGCGGAGGGCCTCATTCTAGCCGCGGCTGGCTCGGTGTCAGGCCTGCAGGGCCTCCAGGACCTGGGCTGCGTGCGTGTCCGGCTTCACGCGGCGTATGACCGTCGCGACGTTGCCCTCCGCGTCGATGACGAACGTCGAGCGCTCGACTCCCATGTAGGTCTTGCCGGCCATCGACTTCTCGACCCAGACGCCGTACGACTCGGAGACCGCGTGGTCCTCGTCCGCGAGGAGCGTGAACGGGAGCCCGTACTTCTCCTTGAACCTCACGTGGCTCGTCTCGCCGTCCGGGCTGATGCCGAGCACGACCGCACCGCGCTCCACGAACTCGTCCCAGGCGTCGCGGATGCCGCGCGCCTGCGCGGTGCATCCGGGCGTGTCGTCCTTGGGATAGAAGTAGAGGACGACCGGCGATCCCCGGAGGTCGGACAGCGTGATCGCCTCGCCCGAGTCCGACGTGAGCGTGAAGTCGGGCGCCGGGCGACCTTCCTCGACCACGGCTCCCTTCGTCCGGGCAGCCGAGTCGTTCACGACGGCAGCCACCCCTCGACGCACGATGACCGCTCCTCCGGGCCCCAGCGGGCATACGCCTCGTCCGGGCTCGACGTCTCCTCGAGCACGCTCGCGTCGTGCTTCGCTGCGACCTCGCTCACCGCATAGACGACTTCGAAGCCACCCGAACGGCTGCCGGCCATGACGATCACGCACGGCGTGTCGCCCGCGCCGACGAAGACGTGCTTCGTCCACGGCGGGCAGTGAACGAAGTCCCAGGCCTTCAGGCGGCGCTCCTCACCCTCGATCACGAGCACGCACTCACCGGAGACGACGAGGAAGTCCTCCTGGCCGCGCTCGCTGTGGTACATGCCGCGCTGACCCCGCATGAGGACTTGGATGCGGAAGCCGAGCTCCGCCCACT